>Ga0187892_10000295_pt1 | contig 133175 bp, 124 predicted proteins | sample MA1701073metaG_FD_139345 | JGI IMG/M metagenome (GOLD analysis project Ga0187892, IMG submission 139345) | Bio-ooze microbial communities from a basaltic lava cave in the Kipuka Kanohina Cave System on the Island of Hawaii, USA - MA170107-3 metaG ... | reverse complement strand
TTTGGTGCTCGCCGTGGCCTTCAGCCCCGACGGGCGGCTGGTCCTGACCGGAAGCTCTGACCAGACTGCGCGGTTGTGGAGCGCCGAATCGGGAGAGCCGATCGGACAACCGATGCGACACGAAAATTCGGTGCACGCCGTGGCCTTCAGCCCCGACGGGAGGCTGGTCCTGACCGGAAGCGATGACAAGACTGCGCGGTTGTGGAGCGCCGAATCGGGAGAGCCGATCGGACAACCGATGCGACACGAAAATTCGGTGCGCGCCGTGGCCTTCAGCCCCGACGGGAGGCTGGTCCTGACCGGAAGCTCTGACCAGACTGCGCGGTTGTGGAGCGCCGAATCGGGAGAGCCGATCGGACAACCGATGCGACACGAACAGAGTGTGCGCGCCGTGGCCTTCAGCCCCGACGGGCGGCGGACCTTCGCATTCACCGAGTGGTGGGTTCACGTTTCGGAAATTGACGGCGACCAGTGGCGACCCGTTATCAGCCGCTTGTTGCCAGGCGCGTGGCGATGGCATGGCGAATGCCATTTCACGGATGATGCGGGCGCGCGGATTCGAGCAGGGCTGGGCGTGACCGGCGATTCGACGCAGGTCGTCACGATTGATTTCGATCATCCCGCCGAACCGATCGAGGGCGATCCGCGAGCGTTGCTGGAGGAATGGCGGCGGCTGGGGCTGAAAATCAACACGGCGGGCGAGATCGTTCCGCTGTGGCAATGAAGCAAAGAGGAGAATACGGAACAAACGGAAATAACGGAACAAACGGACTCAACCCGTAAGAGTTTCCGTCTATTCCGTTATTTCCGTTTGTTCCGTATTCTCTCCCGCTTCACCTTTGAACTCATACACTGAAAAGCAGGGAGAGAGCATCGCATGCAAAATGGTTTGAAGATTCGCGAGCAGGGCGCGTTGGACCTGGTGTCGCTGGGCGCGCTGGTTCATCGCCTCGATCCGGGGATCATCCCCTTCCGCAAGGCTGCGGCCTGCCAGATTCACGTCAGCGGTGGCGAATTCAACGTCGCCGCCAATCTGGCCGACTGTTTCGGATTGCAAACCGGCGTCGCCACGGCGATGGTTGATTATCCGATTGGCGATCTGGTGGCCGAGCGGGTGAAGGCGATGGGCGTCAAGCCTTTTTACAAACGCTTCGCGCACGATGGGGTGACCGGCCCGAACATCGCTACGGTTTACAGCGACCGCGGCTACGGCGTGCGTGCGCCGGTGGTTTTCTATAACCGGTCGAACGAAGCGGCGGCGCGATTGAAACCGGGCGACTTCGACTGGGACTCGATCTTCGCCGGCGGCGTGCGCTGGTTCCACAGTGGCGGCATCTTCGCGGCGCTTTCCGAGACGACGGCGGAGTTGATCATCGAGGGCATGAAGGCCGCGAAGGCTGCGGGCGCGGTGACTTCGTTCGATCTGAACTTCCGCGAGAAGCTCTGGAAGATTTCCGGTGGGCAGGATCGCGCGGTCTCGGTCATCGGGCGCATCGTCGAAAACGTGGACGTGCTGGTCGGGAACGAAGAGGATTTGCAGAAGGGATTGGGCATCGCCGGACCTGAAGTCGCGGCGAAATCGAAGCTTGATCCGGCAGCGTTCTTCGGGATGATTGATCGGGTGGTGGAAAAGCATCCGCAGGTGAAGGTCGTGGCGACGACGCTGCGCGAAGTCCATTCGACCAGCCATCACTCGTGGGGCGCGGTGGCCTGGGTCGAAGGCCAACCGCACGTTTCGATGACCTGCGACCTGGACGTGGTTGATCGCGTCGGCGGCGGAGACGGTTTCGCGGCTGGATTCTTTTATGGCTTGCTGACAGGTGAATCGGCGGAGGAGGCGCTCAAGCTGGGGTGGGCGCACGGCGCGCTGTTGACGACTTTTCCTGGCGACACCACGATGGCGACTGTGGAGCAGGTGCGGGCTTTTGCCCAGGGCGGGTCGGCGCGCATACAACGATAACTGGCTCTGAATGTACCGCAGACTGTCCAGTCTGCGGAGGCTGGCTTGGCTCGAGCCTTGTCGAAGAACGAGACCCTCCAGCCACGGGGCGAGTGCCCTTTGAATTCTTCAGTCAACGAAACGTCCGCAGACTAGACAGTCTGCGGTACGTTAAAAGCGCGACGATCTTCGAGAGTCAGAGGTTGGTTAGATTGCCACCCTTCGCTTGACTGAAGACCGTTGTAAGCTGTAGCGCTCCCTTCCAACTGGGCTGGTTCAAAATCGTAGTAAAGAACATCGGGATCAAGATCTGCCCCGTTATCCCATCCGATTGTTCCCCCCACGACTTTAATCGAGCGGAACACGGACGGATCATTCCTCATCGGCTCAAAGATCGGGCCGCGCAGAAGAGGCTCCAGATCAATCTCTTTCTGGGCGCCGTTCTGGAAAGTCAGTCTGACCTTGAATCCGTCCAAAGGCTCGACCGACTGTACCCGAATTAGAGGCGTTGATTTGTCCACGACTTTTACTCCTTGTAAAACAACCGCTCAATTACAACCCGCGAATCGTAGCATGCTTGCAGCGAACGTGATAATTTTACCCGCTCAAATCGCAAAAACACAGACAACTGAGGGGAATAATGAATCCATTAGTCGAAGTCGAAAAGCTGGGGCAGAGCATTTGGTACGACAACATCCGCCGCGCCTTGATTGACAACGGCGACCTGGCCGGCAAGATCGCCAACGACGACCTGCGCGGCGTCACGTCCAATCCCACCATCTTTGAAAAAGCCATCACCGGCAGCACTGATTACAACGACGCGATGCGGCAGCTTATCGCCAGCGGCAAGAGCGTCAGCGAAATTTATGAAGCCCTGGTCATCGAAGACATCCAGCGCGCCGCCGATCTTTTCAAACCGGTTTATGAACGCACTGACAAACTCGACGGCTACGTCAGCCTGGAAGTCTCGCCGCTGCTGGCGCACGACACCGAGGGCACTGTCGCCGAAGCCAAACGCTTGTGGGCGGCGCTCAATCGCCCGAACGTGATGATCAAGATTCCCGCCACGCCCGCTGGCATTCCGGCGATTCAGGCTTCCATCGCCGCCGGCATCAACATCAACGTGACGATGATCTTTGCGATTGAAAATTACGAGGAGGTCGCCAACGCCTACATCAGCGGGCTGGAACAGCGCTCGGCGGCGGGTCTGCCGGTTGACCACGTCGCGTCAGTCGCCAGCGTCTTCGTTTCGCGCATTGACACCGCCGTGGACAACCAGCTCGAATTTCGCATCCGCCGTTCGGAAGACCTGGCCGAAAGGTCCGAGCTTTCCGACCTGCTCGGCAAAACCGCGATTGCGAACGCCAAGCTGCAGTACCAGCGGTTCAAGGAACTTTTTTCGGGCGAGCGTTTCGCCAAATTGAAAGCCGCAGGCGCGCGCGTCCAGCGTCCGTTGTGGGCCAGCACGGGCACGAAGAACCCGAAATACAGCGACGTGCTTTACGTGGAAGGTTTGATCGCCGCTCACACAGTCAACACGCTCCCGCCCGCGACTTACACGGCCTTCCGCGATCACGGTAAGGTTCATTTGAGCATCGAGGAAAATCTGGACGATGCGCGCGCGACGCTGAGTCGCCTCAGTGATGTTGGCGTTGACCTCAAACAGGTCTGCCAGCAGTTGCAGGACGAAGGCGTCAAGGCTTTCGCCGATTCGTTTGAAAGTCTGACGCAGAGCATCACGTCGAAGCAGGCCACGTTGCGGAGCGGATTGTTGGATCGAATGGAGGCGAACCTGGGACAGTACGATGACGCTGTGCAGGAAGTGATCAAACGGGCCGAGGGCGAACAGTGGACGCGCAAAATCTGGCGCAAAGACGCCGCTCTCTGGAAATCAGAAGAAAACCACCAGAAGATCATCCGAAACGCGCTGGGCTGGGTGTGTGTGCCAGACCAGATGGTCGAGGTCGCAGATGAACTGGCCGCCTTCAGCGCCCGCGTCCGCGGCGTCAATACAGACCAGGGGGGCTTCACACATCTGATGCTGCTCGGAATGGGCGGCAGCAGTCTCTGTCCCGAAGTCTTCCGCCGAACCTTCGGCAAAATTCCTGGCTATCCCGAACTGCACGTGCTCGACAGCACCGATCCCGCGACCATCCGGGCGTTTGAAGCGAAAGTTGATCTGCCGCACACGCTCTTCATCGTCGCCAGCAAATCGGGGACGACCACTGAGCCGTTGATGTTTTACAAGTACTTCATCAACCGGATGCGCGAGGTGAAGGGTGAACGCGCCGGAGAGAACTTCGTCGCCATCACCGACCCGAACACGCTGATGGAAGCGATGGCGACGGGCGACCGGTTCCGCCGAATCTTTTTGAATCCGCCGGACATCGGCGGGCGCTATTCCGCGTTGTCGTATTTCGGGATGGTTCCGGCGGCGTTGCAAAGCTCCGATTTCAAAACGCTGCTGGATCGGGCTGAACGCGCGATGCACGCCTGCGCTCCGGCGGTTCCCGCCGCTGACAATCCGGCGGTGCGCTTGGGCGCGATCATCGGCGCGTTGGCCAGCGCGGGTCGCAACAAATTGACGTTGACCACCGATGCGGAAATCTCTTCGCTCGGTCTGTGGATCGAGCAGTTGATCGCCGAAAGCACGGGCAAAGATGGCAAGGGCGTTGTTCCCGTGGCTGGCGAACCGCTCGGCGCGGGAGAAGTTTACGGCGACGACCGCCTCTTCGTTCACATCGCCGTCGGAATGACTGATCCTGAAATCGAGAACAAGCTGCGCGCGATTGAAGCCGCGGGTCATCCCGTCGTTCGCCGCGTGATGAACGACACGCTCGATCTGGGCGAAGAGTTTTACCTCTGGGAAATGGCCACGGCGGTGGCGGGCGCAGTGATGGGCATCAATCCCTTCGATCAGCCGAACGTGCAGGAATCGAAAGACAACACCAAACGCTTGCTCGAAGATTTCAAACGCGACGGCCATCTGCCCGAACAGACACTGGCCGTCGAAGGCCGTGGTTTGAAAGTCTACTGCGACGACGAAACGGCGGAGGAATTGGGCGCGAACAACACGGTCGAATCGTTCATCGCCGCGCATCTGAAACGCGCCGGGACGGGCGATTACGTCTCCTTGCTCGATTACATTCAGGAAACCGACGAGCACGAAGCGTTGATCCAAGCGATCCGCACACATTTGCGTGACGCATTGCGCGTGGCGACGACCACTGGTTATGGCCCACGCTTCCTGCATTCGACCGGGCAGTTGCACAAAGGCGGAGACGCGAGCGGCGTCTTCGTCCAGATCACCGCTGACGATGTGAAAGACACGCCGATTGTCGGCGAGCCTTTCACGTTCGGCGTGTTGAAACAGGCGCAGGCGTTGGGTGATTTCCAGTCGCTGGCGTCGCGTGACCGCCGCGCAATCCGCGTTCATCTCGGCGCAGACATCGCTGCTGGGCTTAAGACTTTGTTGGAGATCGTACAAAGCGCGTTTCCGACGGCAAGCTGATCTGACTGTGGCCCAGCGCCTTCTTGCAGCGTCGAATTGGCGATGATAAGTTGACCGTATGAATCCGGCGAAAACCTTAGATAAAGCGATTTTCCTCTTCGACCCGATCAAACCGCTCTCCACCGATGAGCAGTTGGAGAGTTATTACGTTGATCGTGGAAGCGCCGTCGCGATTGAAATCAAGGCAATGCTGGACAGCAGCGACATCGAAGAGAAAACCCCGATCAAGATTTTATTCACGGGCCACAAGGGCAGCGGCAAATCAACCGAAATCAATCAGCTTTGCCGCGATCTGAACGGTCAATTTTTTATCGTCCGAGTTGTAATGCGCAGCCGCCCCGATGTGACCTACGTCGACGTTCTGCTAAAGACGGCAATGTCGCTGTTCAAAGCGGCCAGCGACGAGAAGGTCATCAAACGCGCCCCCGCTCAAATTGCTTCGGGGATCTGGGAAGAGATCAGCCGCTTCATCGAAAAGACCATCTTCGGCGAGGTCAGAGTGCGTTCTGATGTAATTGTCCCTCCCGAGTTCACTTCCAAAGTCAATGTGTTCGGCATTGAGTTCGAGAGCAAGTTCGATAACGAACCTGCGTCCCGCGACAAGATCCGGCAGGTGAGCGAAAAGCGGATCACCGAAGTGCTGGATAAGATCAACCTGCTGGCTGACGCGGTGCGCATCAAATATGGCAAGCCGGTTCTGTTCATTTACGAAGACACGGATAAGCTGGACCCGGCGGTGGCCAGGGAGGTCTTTTACGAACGCGGACAGACGCTGACTGAATTTCGCGCCTCGGCGATCTTTCTGATGGACATCTCGCTCCGTTACTCGGAGCAGTTCACGAGCCTCAAACAAAACTTTCACGATTGTAAAACTCTGCCGAACGTCAAACTCAGCGCGCGCGATGGCAAGCCTTACAAAGATGGAGAAGCGTTGTTGAGCGAGATTATTTCCCGCCGGATTGACGCTTCGCTGCTCGACAACGACGCTCGCAGCAAAATTATTCGAGGCAGCGGCGGACACATTCGCTCGCTCGTTACGTTGATGCGAAACGCCGCCTTGATTGCGATAGCGCGCCAATCCCCGAAAATCGAGAAGAAAGACGCCATACGCGCCGTCAACCGGTTGCAGGGCGATTTCATCGCGCTGCTCGAATCGAAACACTATCCGATCCTTCACGCCCGTCACGAAGACAAACGAATCAGCAGCGACCCGGAGATTCAGGAATTGCTTGAGCGGCTGGCGCTGCTCGAATATGCAAACGACAGCGTCTGGTGCGACGTGCATCCGATCGTGCTCAGAGAAGTTGAAGAACGCGCCAAAGCGGAGAGTAAGGACCAGAAAGCTGAAAACGATGGCTAACAGGTTTTCATCGTCGTCATCACCAACTATCGCGATAAGCCGAAGCGACCTCGAAGAATTGCTCGCCCTGATCAATACGGCTCGCGACGCTTTCTTTGTCTTTGCCCTTTACAATGACGCGGCCACACGCGAACAAGTTATTTCAGAGATCAAGCAGAGAATTGCGCCGACCCCGGTTTTTGAATGGACATACTCGCCCGAGTCGCCTTACCCCATCTCTTATCTCGACCGATTGACTGAGGAACAAAAGCGCGAACACGCGGTGGTGTTCTTCCTCGATCTGGAACTGGCCACTGACGCGGAATGGAAATCGCTGGATTACACCCGCGAGTATTTCGCCGAACACCCCCACGGTCTGATTTTCTGGGTGACGAGTGAAGGGCGAGCCGACGCTGCCCGTAAAGCCTCGCATTTCTGGGCGCAACGCACCGCCGTCTATGACTTCACCATTGATAATTCGGAAAAACAGACGGCCTGGCTGAGCAGGCTTGAAGAGCCGGAATTGCTGGATGAAGAGTACGAATCTGCTAAAAAGCAGTTGGAGCTTTACCAGAAGCTTTACGAAGAATACTCTTCATTGTCGGAACAGCCCACCGAAGCGATTAATGATCTCTCGGCCAAAATCGCTAAGATGCGCGAGCACCTGGATCGTCTCAGAAAGAGCGCGCAATTTCAGAGAAAGCTTTTGATCGCTCTAGACGAGTTGGACAAAGAGGCGCCGCCGCTCGCGTCTTCTCCTGCTCCCCCCGAGATCGCCATATTAGTTCAGGAGGCATTGAAAACCTTAAATGCTAGAGAGAGAGCACTAATACTACTTAGAAGATTAGCCGGCTATTCTCCTAACGAGATCGCGGAAGTTTTGGGAATTAGTGAGGAGGCAGTCAAGGTGAGCAGTTATCGCGCTGAAAGGAAGTTAAGGGACATCCTTGCCCCCAAGCTACGTTCCAGAGACGCGTTAACCAAGCGATGAAAGGTCTACCGCAATGAGGACGCTCCAGCAATCAACATACGAGATTCTGATCTGCGCCGATGTGGCGGAGTTGGCGCGCGAAGCCGCGCGCCGCTTCGCCGAACTGGCCGAAGTATTCGTGGGCAGCGTCGGAAAATTCTCTGTCGCGCTTTCGGGCGGCGCGACGCCGAAGGCGATGTATTCGATCCTCGCCGAAAAACCTTTCGCCGATGGATTGCCCTGGCGTTCGATCTATTTCTTCTGGGGCGACGAACGCTGCGTGGCGCCCGATCACGCGGACAGCAATTACCGGATGGCGTATGAGACGCTGCTGGCGAAAGTCCCGGTCCCGCGCGAAAACATCTTCCGCATCCCAGCGGAAGACGCTGATCACGACCGGGCAGCGGCAAATTATTCGGCGACGCTGCGCAAATTCTTTGCGGAAGAATCGCCACATTTTGATCTCGTTTTTCTGGGCATGGGGGCTGACGGGCATACGGCTTCTCTCTTTCCCGGAACTACCGCCTTACTTGCGAAAGATCGCATCGCTGTGGCGAACCACATCCAGAAGTTGCAATCCTGGCGAATCACGCTTACATCAGAAGCCATCAACCGCGCCCTCAATATCATCTTCCTTGTCGCGGGCCTGGACAAAGCCGCGACGCTGAAAGAAGTAATCGAAGGCCGGCGCGACCCGGAAAAATATCCCAGCCAGTTGATCGAACCTAATTACAACTCGCTGCTGTGGATGGTTGATGAGGCGGCGGCGGGCCGATTATCCAATTAACGCCGAGGTTCCCGGCGCAGTCTTCAAAAGTTTGTCAATCGTTGCTATGCGCGAATCCCATCAGCGGAAGCTGGTGGATCATCAATCCCAACCTACTATCCAAAATCCCACCAGCGGAAGCTGGTGGATCATCAATCCCAACCTACAACACAAGCGCCAAGCCCGGAATCCCATCAGCGGAAGCTGATGGATTGTTCAATCCCGACCTACAAGCGCGAAGGCTGGGTTTGAACGATCCACCAGCTTCCGCTGGTGGGATTTGGAAAATGCTTCTTCGCCGAGTAGGCCGGGTTTGAACAATCCACCAGCTTCCGCTGGTGGGGTTACAAATGACTTTGAAAACAAATTTGCGGTGGCCATGCTCTTTCATTGCCCGCAGCGGCGAAACTCTGTTATAACCTCGCCGCCGTCGAACGACAGCCGACCCAACGCCGAGGCAAGCAATGAAAGACTTCTTCATCAGCTACACCGCCAAAGACCGCCAATGGGCTGTATGGATCGCCTGGCAGTTGGAGTCCGCCGGCTTCACCACCGACATCCAGGCCTGGGATTTCGTCGCGGGCAGCGACTTCGTCGAAGAGATGAACCGCGCCGCCAAAGACGCCCATCGCACCATCGCCGTGCTTTCACCCGATTATTTCAAATCCGGCTTCGGCGCTTCGGAATGGCATGCCGCTTACGCCAAAGACCCCGTGGGACGCGACCGCAAGCTCATCCCAGTCCGCGTCCGCGAATGCGAGGTCGAAGCGTTGCTGGGCGTCCGCGTCTACATTGACCTCGTGGGCAAAGAGAAATCCGAAGCCAAAGATGAACTGCTGCGGCACATCCGCGCCGTCGTCGAAAGCAAACGCCTGAAGCCTGACGCCGAGCCTGACTTTCCAACTCCCGATCAATCAACCGCCGCGCAGACCGAAGAGCCGCAATTCCCCGGCGCGCTGCCCGCCGTCTGGAACATCCCCTTCCGCCGCAATCCGCACTTCACCGGGCGCGACGATCTGATCGTCGAGATCGAGCAGGCGCTGGCTGCGGGAGAGGCCGCCGCGCTGACTCAGCCGCAAGCCATCACCGGATTGGGCGGTGTGGGCAAGACCCAGCTCGCGGTCGAATACGCTTACCGCCACGCCGCAGCTTACGACATCGTCTGGTGGCTGAGATCGGAAGAGCCAGTGACGATGGCCACCGATTTCGCCAGCCTGGGGCCGGAGTTGAACCCGCCAATCGCGCTGGCCGCAGACCTCGACCGCAACGTCGCGGCGGTCAAACGGCGGCTGGAACAGACCGCGCGCTGGCTGCTCGTCTTCGACAACGCGCCCGACGCCGGGTCGGTCGGCAGACTGATGCCGTCGCTCTCCGCCGGCCACATCCTGATCACTTCGCGCGACCGGAACTGGGGCGGCGTGGCTCGCCCGCTTCAGGTGCGCCCGCTCCCGCGCGAGGAGGCGATCGAATTCCTGCTCGAAAGGACCGCGCAATCCGACCGCGCCGCAGCCAACGATCTGGCCGAAGAGTTGGGCGACCTGCCGCTGGCTCTGGAACAGGCGGCGGCCTACATCGAAACTGCGGGCAAACCGATCGGCGATTACCTCCGCCTGTTTCGCGCCAAACAGCAGGAGATGATCCAACTAGGTAGGCTCGGCCAGCCCGCGTCGGGTTACGAAGCGACCATCGGCGCCACCTGGGAGATTTCGTTTCAATCCGTGCGCAAAGAATCGCCCGCCGCCGCCGATCTGCTCAACCTCTTCGCCTTCTTCGCCCCCGAAGCCATCCGCCGCGAATGGATCGTCGCAGGCGCGGAACATCTGCCCGAAACGCTGGCGGCGGCGGCGAGCGACGAGATCGCGTTCGACCACATCGTGGCCGCGTTCCGCCGCTACTCGCTGGTCGAAGTGAACGCCGAGCAGGACTCTTTCGCAGTCCACCGCCTGGTGCAAACCGTGACGCGCGCTCGAATGACGGATGAGGAATGCGCGAAGTGGACGGAAGCGGCGGTGCGATTGATAAACGATGCGTTTCCGGGCGGCGATTTTTACCGACAACCGGAAACCTGGCCGTTATGCAACGACCTGCTGCTTCACGCGCAGGTATCAACTGAACACGCCGAATCATTGGGCGTAGCGAAAGAGCAGACCGCAAGGTTGTTGAATCAGATTGGCCTGTATTTGAACGACGTTCTTGCGCGGTTTACCGAGGCGAAAAAATCTTACGAGCGCGCGCTGAGGATGGATGAGGCGGCTTTCGGCTCTGAGCATCCGAGCGTGGCGATAGACGTCAACAATCTCGCCTTCGTGCTCCAGGATTTGGGTGAGCTGGCTCAGGCTCGCTCTCTCTTCGAGCGCGCTCTGGCAATCTGCCGCAAATTCCTCGGCGACGACCATCCGAACACCCGAAAAGCCGGAAGGAATCTGGAACTGCTGATCGAAGCGATGAGCGGCGAATGATGGATGACCGAGGCCGCCAGCCGGCAGCGCGACCAGCCGGGAGGCGATGGCCAAGCCCGCGCAGATCGCTGGGCGTTTGTCGAGTTTTTGCAGCGCAGTAGAGTCAGCCCTGGGTGCGCATCGCTTCCAGCGTGCTCTCGGCAAAGGACCAATTTCTTTTCAATCCGCCTCTGGCCAAGAGCACGCTGGAAGCGATGCGTACCCAGGGCCAGCGCCTTGATGTCTTCTGCGAAAAGCCGTACATTGCCCGCCATCAATTCAAAAGCTTTACCGACATTTAAACGATTCAACTGAGCCTACTGGGATAGACTGCTAAAAAGGTGTTTTGAAATCGCCGAAATCCCCCCAACGGCAGTTGGGGGATTGTTAAGGTCCAACCTACAGCACAAGCTGGCACAGCTTCTTGAATCCCCCCAACGGCAGTTGGGGGATTGTTAAAGTCCAGCCTTCGTCCGCTGTGTAGGTCGGACTTTAACGATCCACCGACTGCCGTCGGTGGGATTCGCCGGAGTCGCAAGTCGCGTTTTGTAGGTCGGACTTTAACGCTTGTCATTACCCAAATCTTTTCACTTTGGGGACGCCGACGTTCCCCTGCCGCGTAGCGGCTTTTGAACTTAGCCGTGCGTTTTAACGCACGGTTGCCAGAGGGAAGAATTTTTAGTCGCGTAGCGACGGTTGAGTCTGCGATCTGAGCCGGCTCAACCGTCGCTATGCGACTGGGAACCCATTCTCGCCACCCCCGTGCGTTGAAACGCACGGCTAAGTTCAAAAGCCGCTACGCGGCAGGGGAACGTCAGTCCCTTTGCGTTCAAAAATTTGGGTAATGACAAGCTTTAACGATCCACCGACTGCCGTCGGTGGGATTCGGCAGACACGGAATTTCAAAACGCCTTCCAGAAGAACGAACCGGTACGCGGATTGGACGGAGGCTGGCGGATTTTCACGGATCGCTCCGTGTTCATCCGTTCCCATTCGTTCGATCCGTGCGCCATCTCAAGCTCAACATATTTTCGGGAGGAAATTATGCAGATCAGAAAGCTGGTCATTTCAACAGCGAGTCTTATGTTCATCCTGCTGGCGGTTTGCGCGAATTCGGCCTTTGCCCAATCAACCTTCGGCTCGATGCTCGGCGCGGTGAAGGACGCTTCGGGCAGCGTCATTCCCAACGCCACGGTCAAGATCACCAACGTTAACGAAAACACCAGCCGCAGCGTCCAAACCAATGACAACGGCGATTACGAAGCCGTCAACATGAAGCCGGGGCGTTACCGCATCGAGGTCTCCGCGACCGGCTTTCAAACGTTCGTCGCCTCGGAGGTCATGCTGGTCGCGCGCCAAACGTTGCGCGTAGACGCCGCGCTGAAAGCCGGGCAAGTCACCGAACAGGTCAGCATCACAGCCAACGCCGGCGTGATCACCACCGAGACCCAGACCATCTCTTCGGCGTTCGAGCCACAAAAGATTCTCAATCTGCCGGCCAATTACCGCGCGGCGGGCAGCACCAGCCCGTACATCCTGATCGCCTCGTTGCCCGGCGTACAAGCCGACAACGGCAATAATTTTTCGATCCAGGGCGCGCTGCCCTCGCAATCGCAATTTTCGCTCGACGGCATCTCGACCACCAACGTGCGTGGCAACGCGCCGTTGACCCAGGCCTTCCCGTCGGCTGAATCCATCGCCGAGATCAAGGTGCAGGGCGTCGGCAACGCGGCTGAGTACGGCCAGGTCGGCGACGTGACCACCATCTCCAAGAGCGGCACGAACGAATATCACGCCACCGCCTTCTGGTTTCATCAGAACCGCGCGCTCGACGCCAAGGTCTTTGGCGCGCTGACCAAGCCGCAGAAGATCGGCAACGATTTCGGCGCGAGCGGCGGCGGCCCGGTGCGCATTCCCTGGCTTTACAACGGGCGCGACAAGACCTTCTTCTTCGGCACCTTCGAAGGCTTCCGGTTCCCGCGCGGCGCGACGATTCAAAACACCGTGCCGACGCAGGCGATGCGCAACGGCGATTTCAGCGGTGAACCGAATGTCACCGTGCGCGATCCGTTGACGGGCACGCCCTTTCCGGGCAACCGCATCCCGGACAACCGGATCAGCCCGATTGCGAAGGCGTTTCTGACGCTCTACCCGCTGCCGAACGCCGGCGCGACCGACCGGCTGCGCGTCGCCAACTACATTCGCAACAGTTCGAGCAGTCTGGATTCAAACCAGTACGACATCCGCCTTGACCATTACCTGACCCAGAAGCAATCGGTCTTCGGGCGTTGGACGTGGAAGGACGTCAACGTGGACAGTCCGAACATCCTGGCGCTGCCGTCGAACACCAACTTCGACCGCTACAAAATTCTGGTCACGTCGCACAACTACACGATCAAGCCAAACCTGTTGAACGAAGCCCGCTTCGGCTTGACGATCAACGACAGCGGGACGGCGTTCCCGTTCGACGGACGCGAATTCACCAACAAGCTCGGCTTCCAGGGCATCGGCCCGAACTTTCCGTTCAATGGGTTGCCGAATGTGGACTTCTCCGGCGACATCTCCGACTTGAACCGGAACCGCGGCGATAGCGTCTCGCAATCGCGCACCTACCAGTTCAACGACAACCTGACGTGGACCAAAGGCCGTCACACGATGAAGTACGGCTTCGACGTGCGCTGGATTCGCGCGGTCACGGCGCTCGGCTTCATCGGGGCCGACAACTATGGCAACTCCTCTTTCAACGGCACGTTCAGCGGCTCGGATTTCGGCGATTTCCTGCTTGGGATACCGATTCGCACCTCTTACGCGATCATCCAGCAGGACAACGACGGTCGCGCGACGCATTATCACTTCTTCGGGCAGGACAGCTTCCGCGTCAGTCAGAAGCTGACGCTCGAATTCGGATTACGTTATGAATATCACCCGGCCTACACCGACGCTTCAGGCAACATCGGCAACTTCGATCCGAGCGTGCCACGTTCGGGCCAGGTGGTCTACCCGACAGGCAAACAGAGCTTGCTGGCGCCGGGCTTTTTGAGAACTTTCAACGCCTGCCCGGCTCCGGCGGCGAACGGCGCGCCCTGCACGCCCGTGCTGTCGGCGCAAGAGGCCGGCCTGCCGGAAGGATTGCGCATCGTGCCGAAGCTGCGTTTTCTGCCGCGCTTCGGCTTCGCATACCGTCCGTTCGGCGATGACAAGACGGTGGTGCGCGGCGGCATCGGCGCGTACAACGGCACGCTGCTCGGCAATACCTTCTTTTCGCTGACCGGCACGCTGCAATCGGACGTGCGCGAGTTCACCAACTTGAGCACGGCGGGCCGCCCGCTTTATCAATGGCCGCAAATTCAATCCGGCGGTACGGGCATCAACACCGGGCAATTGGGCACGGCTTCGTTCCGAACCGCCAACGACATCAACTACAAGGACCCGTACTCGGTGCAGTGGAACCTCTCGATTGACCGCTACGCCGGCTTCGGCGTCGGCGTGCGCATTTCGTACATCGGGATGAAGACGACGCAACTGGCCTGGGCGCCGGACTTGAATCAGATGACCTCTTCGAGGACGTTTGCCATCAATCGTCCGCTGAGCGACCGCCCGTTCCCGAACTGGGGCATCATCTTCACCCGCACCGCCGGGGCGACGGCGTTTTACAACGCCTTGCAGGTCGAAGCCAATCGCCGCTTCTCGAGCGGCCTGACGTTCAATTCGACCTACACCTGGGCGAAGAACCTGGCCGACAACCTCGGCCCGAACGCGACCGGCTTCATTGGTGAAACCGGCGGCGGACGCGCGGCTGATCTATATAACCGGCGCGCCGAATACGGCAACGATTACGCCACGCGGCGTCATCGTTCGATCTCGACCGTGGTTTACGATCTGCCGGTGGGTCGCGGACGCAAGTACGCCACTTCGATCCATCCGGCGGCCAACGCCGTGATCGGCGGCTGGCAATTGAGCGCCATCTTCCTGGCGCAGACCGGCCCGTTCCTGACGCCGTCGGTCGGCAGCGTTGATCCGTCAGGCAGCGGATCGGGGCTGTCGCGCACACAGCACCCGGATCGCATCGGCGACGGCAACATCTCGAACAAAACCAGAGACCAATGGTTCGACGTGAACGCCTTCGTTTGTCCGGGACTGAACACCCGCGTGGCGAGTTCCTGCCTCATCGGCGTCAATCCGGCCCGCGACGCCGCTCCCATCGGTCGCTTCGGCACGGCGGGCGTGGGCATCCTGGACGGCCCGGGAACGATCAACCTCTCGCTCGGTTTGAACAAAGCTTTCTACCTGACCGAGAAGGTGAAGCTCGAAGCCGGCGCGTCGTTCACCAACGTGGCCAATCACGTCAACCTGGCCGATCCGAATATGACCGTGACCAGCACGGCTTTCGGGCGCATCACCAGCGCGCGCAGTTCCGAGTTGGGCGGCAGCCGCACGGGGCAGGTCTCGATGCGCCTTAGTTTCTAAGCAGACGGCTGAAGACACGGGGCCGCGCGTGATTCAATTGGGGTTGAGATTGTTCTTCTGAACAAAACAACTCACTTGCCAATTGAGCATTGGCCATTGCCCATTGTTATGCAGGAAAGGATCTCCCTTTCCCTGCGAAACAATGGGCGATGGCCAATTGCCAATGACCAATTCGCGCTGCGCTGATGCGCAATGAGAGGTAGCCTGACTGTGACTCAAAAATACTGGCAATCGGAAGAAGAACTGTTCGGTTTGATCCGGCGCGAACTCTTCACCGCCGTCGTTGGCGACGTGATGGACAAGATGGGATTGCAGCGCCAGTTCCTGCCGCCGCAGATCAGGCCGTTGCGCGACGACCTGGTCGTTCTCGGACGGGCGATGCCGGTTCTGACCGCCGACGTTTTCAGCGAAAACGAAAGCGGGACGGCCAATCCGCTGACGGCGAAATCATTTGGATTGATGCTCGAAGCGCTCGATGATTTGAAGCCGAATGAAGTTTACGTCTGCACGGGCGGCTCGCCGCGTTACGCGCTGTGGGGCGAGTTGATGAGCACACGCGCGGTGAAGCTCGGCGCGGCGGGCGCGGTGCTGAACGGTTATTCGCGCGACGCCGCAGGCATCTTGCAGTTGGGCTTTCCGACCTTCGCCTGGGGGAATTACGCGCAGGATCAGGGGCCGCGCGGCAAGGTGATTGATTTCCGGCTGACGGTCGAAATTGATGGCGTGCGTGTCAGAGCGGGCGATCTCGTCTTTGGCGACAGCGAAGGCGTTTGCGTCGTGCCGCAGGAAGCGATTGAAGAGGCTTTCGTTCGCGCCATCGAAAAAGCTCGAGGCGAGAAGCTGGTCAGACAGGCGATTGAAGGCGGGATGAGCGCGTGTGACGCCTTCAAAAAATTCGGGATTATGTAATTCACAAGCCCAGGACAGGCGCACAATGGCTCAAGGCTGAGCCGTTGACAGAGTATTCGTGATTTGCGAACATCAACCGGAGCGTAAATGATCATTCGTAACTACGAAGAGGTCGAGAGGTTTGTCCGCAAACACGCCAATGCCAGGGCGGCTTTTAACCGTTGGCGAGACCGGACCAAAAAAGCGAGTTGGTTGGACTTCGAAGGCGTCAAGCGCGACTTCCCGTCCGCTGACAAATACCACGCCTGCGTGATCTTCAATATTGGCGGCAATAATTACCGCCTGATCGTCAAAATTGACTACCTGGCGCAGGTCGTCAACGTTCGAAAGGCTTTGACCCATGCTGAATACGACAAAGAAAAGTGGAAAAAGGATTGCGACCAGAATTGACAACAAGATTTATGGGCAATTACTGCTCGATACACTGCCGGCGATCATCGAGACGGAGGCCGAAAACCGCCGAATGAACGCCATCGCCGACCAGTTGCAAAGCAAAGCGAATCGCACGCCGGAAGAGACCAGGCTGCTGAAGCTGATCGCGACGCTCTGTATGAACTTTGAAGAGAGGTTCTACGACGTGAGGGAGGGTGTAACGCCGGAGGGCCATCTGGCCGACCTGATGGCTGAGCGAGGACTGAAGCAAGCTGACCTGCTGCCGGTTTTCGGATCGCGTAGCGTGGTCTCGGAAGTGCTTAACGGCAAGCGCGGAATTACGAAGAAGCAGGCGAAGGCGTTGGCCGAGTTCTTCCACGTTTCGCCGGAACTGTTCATCTGACGAAAATCATCCTCAGCGCCTGAAGCAAACCAAACGCGCGTCAGCCCAACTTCCCCAAACCGCTCCCGATTGCTATTATTCGTTTTCATTACCAACCATTTTTGCCATCAATCACGAAGGAGCATTGTTGATGAAGACTCTTGTCTTGTTGCGGCACGGCGAAAGCGACTGGAACCGCGAAAATCGCTTCACCGGATGGACTGATGTGGACTTGAGCGAGAAGGGTGTCCAGGAAGGCATCTCCGCCGGAAATGAGATGAAGAAGGCCGGTTATACTTTCGATGTCGCTTACACCTCAGTCCTCAAACGCGCAATCAAAACTCTCGACCTGGCGATCGAACAGATGGACTTGCTCTGGATTCCGGTCCACAAATCGTGGCGGTTGAACGAACGCCATTACGGCGCGCTGCAAGGGCTGAACAAAGCCGAGACCGCAGCCAAACATGGGATCGAACAGACCAACATCTGGCGGCGCAGTTACGACATCCCGCCACCGCCGCTCACATCTGACGATCCGCGCTATCCGGGCAACGATCCACGTTACGCCGCTTTGACGTCGGAAGAGTTACCATTGACCGAATGCCTGAAGGACACGGTCGAACGCTTCCTGCCTTATTGGCGCGAAACGATTGCGCCCGCGGTTCGAGAAGGCCGGAGGGTTTTGATCGCGGCGCACGGCAACAGCCTGCGCGCGCTGGTCAAACACCTGGACAACATTCCCGACGAAGAGATCGTGGGGTTGAACATCCCGACCGGCATCCCGCTGGTTTACGAACTCCCAGATGAATTGGATGATTTGAAACCGATTCGCCATTTCTACCTCGGCGATCCAGAAGCAGTGAAGAAGGCGACTGAAGCCGTTGCAGGACAGTTGCAGAAGAAAGACTGAATCAAAAAACGATCTGACAATGGCAAACACAACGCTTAAAAAGCGGCCAGTCGCGCTGATCATCCTGAGCGGCTTCGGCTGGGCGCCGCCCGCCCCCGGCAACGCCATCGCGCAGGCCAAGACTCCTTTTTTGAACAGTTATCTTTCCGAATACAAACACACGCTGCTCGAAGCTTCAGGCGAGCGCGTGGGGCTGCCGATGGGCCAGACGGGCAATTCCGAAATCAGCCATCTGATCATCGGAACGGGCCAGGCGCCGCCGATGGAGATCACGCGCATTGACGAGGCAATCAACACCGGCAGCTTCTTTGAAAACCCCGCGCTCACCGCCGCCGTTGACGCGGGCAAAGCGGGGGCGCTGCACCTGATGGGATTGGTCTCGGACGGCGGCGTGCATTCGAGCCAGGCGCATCTCCACGCGCTGTTGCGATTGGCCGCGCAACGCGGCGTCGAGCGCGTCTTCATCCACGTCTTCACCGACGGTCGCGACACGCCGCCAAAGTCCGGCAAACGCTACTTGGCGGACTTGACGAAGAAGCTGCGTGAGACAGGCGTCGGGCGCATCGCCACCATCAGCGGGCGCTATTACGCGATGGATCGCGACAACCGCTGGGATCGCACCAAGCGCGCTTACGACGCGATTGCCCACGGCGAAGGCCGGAAATCCACCGACCCAATCTCCGCCATCGAGACTTCATACGAAAACGGCTTGACCGATGAATTCCTCGAACCGATTGTCGTCACCGGCAAAAATGGCGCGCCCGTCGCCACAGTTCAACCTGGCGACTCGGTGATCTTCTTCAATTTCCGCGCCGACCGCGCCCGGCAATTGACGCGCGCCTTTACTGGTTTGAATTTCGACGGTTTCGATCGCGAGCGGATTCGGAACCTGCATTTCGCCACCTTCACGCAATACGACCGTTCGATCAACACGCCGATCGTCTTTCCGCCGATCTCGCCTTCGACCACGCTCGCCGGCGTGTTCGCCGAACACGGCGTCGCCAACCTGCGCATCGCCGAGACCGAGAAGTTCGCGCACGTGACCTACTTCTTCAATGGCGGCGTCGAACGCGAATTTCCGCGCGAAAGCCGCATTCTGGTTCCTTCGCCGCAGGTGGCGACTTACGATCTGAAGCCGGAGATGAGCGCGTTCAAAGTGACGGACAAGCTGCTGCGCGCGATGGACGACGGCGACGCCGACGTTTACGTCGTCAATTACGCGAACGCCGATCTGGTCGGCCACACGGGCAATTTGCCAGCGGCGATTGAAGCGGTCGAAGCGCTCGATACCTGCCTGGGCTGGGTGATCGGATCAATCGAACGGGTCAAAGGCGCGGCGATCATCACCGCCGACCACGGCAACTGCGAGCAAATGATCGAAGCGGAAACCGGCGGCCCGCACACCGCGCACACCACCAATCCGGTCCCGCTCATCCTTTGCGACCGGGAGTTCAAAGAGAAATTGCGCGTGGGAGGCTCGCTCGAAGATATTGCGCCGACAATGCTAGAATTACTGGGAATTGAAAAGCCGCCTGAGATGACGGGGCGTAGCTTGTTGTTGTTTTAGCTGCAAGGAGGTGTGTATGACTCCGCAAGACAAAATAGAATCGGAACAATTTGACGAGCCTGAACTGGAATTGGCTCCGGAGGCGGACGAGTTTGCTGTACCGCCGGATGATGAGCCATTCGAGTTGCCAACCTCCAACTTCGAGGAGGCGATAGCGTTGCTTCGATCCTGGCGCGAGGATGAGAGCGATGCGGAAGAACAACGGGAAACGATGGAGTACCTCGTGCGCGTTCTTGATGAAGACCGATTCACTACCAGGAAATTGTTTCCATGAGCCAGATCATCTTACTCGACACGGGACCGCTCGGACTTGTCAGCAATCCAAAATGGTCAGCCGACAGCGAAGCCTGCAATGAGTGGCTGGAGGACCGGCTCAGCGAAAAAATAAATGTTTTTGTGCCTGAGATCGCCGATTATGAACTGCGCCGCGAATTGATCCGCGCCGGAAAGATCAAAGGCATTGTGAAATTGAACGGTCTCAAACGCTCTCTGGGCTATGTTCGGATCACAACGTGGACGATGCTCAAAGCCGCTGAATTCTGGGCGCAATCTCGAAGACTCGGCAAACCAACATCCAGCGACGCCTCGCTCGATGCTGACGTCATACTTGCCGCGCAGGCAGCCTTTCTCGAAAACAAAGGGCACAATGTCATCATTGCGACAAACAATGTGAAACACCTGGATATGTTCGTTGACGCTCGTGTGTGGAGCGACATCACCTGAACCGAATAGGCCATTCAATGCCTTCTGACTTGCGGCACATTCTGGTCATTCACATCGCGGGGTTATCGCAAACGACTCTGGCCTTGCCCGCGCTTCGTTCCCTCCGCCAGCACCTGCCGCAATCGAGAATCACGGTCGTTTCCAGCTCAACCGCCGCCGATCTGTTGCGGATGGCGAATTGCGCCGATGAAGTTTTGCCCGTCGCCAGATTTCGCGGCGCCGAATTCCTCAACCCGCGCAAGTTTTACCGCGCAACGAAATCGCTCGGCGAATTGCGGCGCGGTTATTACGATCTAGCTATCGAATTCAAGACGAACACTGAGTCCGGCCTCATCCTGCAAATGGCGCATCCGCGCGAGCGATTGGGCAGTCGAAAGAACAAACCGGTTGAAGCAGTGCTGGATCGCTTGACGCAGGCGATTAGCAATCGGCCCGCCGCGCTCACGCACACTGCGCACGAATATCTGAAAAAACTCGAACCATTGGGCGTTCGCCCCGTCGAATCGGAGCCGCGCCTCACGACCGTCCGCGAAGCCGACGAGCAGTTGGACAAATTGCTGAGCAAACACAACGTCGGCTTCGGCGAGTTGCTGGTCGGCATTCATCCCGGCGCGGGCGCGGGCCGTCCGCGCTGGCCGATTGAACGTTTCGCTTCGATAGGCGCGCGGATGATCCACAACTTCAACGCCCGCATCCTGGCCTTCGCCGGCCCAAACGAGCGCGGATTGGCGAAGCGTTTGGCCGCGATGCTGCCCGCCAAACGCGCCATTGCCATCGAATCGCCGAAGATCGCCAGCTTCGTCTCCGCCGCCGCGCGATTGAGTCTGTTCATCGCCAACCACAGCGGCCCAGCGCACGTCGCCGCAGCCGCCAGCGCGCCAGTCGTCGTCGCCTCGACTTTCGTCCAGCCTTCGCCACAAGACCTACTCGGCGCGCGCAACATCCACGTCCGCGCGCCTCACGTCGGCCTGATCTCTGAAGAGGAAGTTTACGAAGCGGCTTGCAGATTGCTGAAGACGAACCGCGCGGAGTTTCTGCGGTCGCGTTGAAATCCTGGGACGGTCATCTCGCCAAAAACTTCTTCACATTGCCGAAATCGCTCTCCGCGTTGTTCTCATACTTTTCCCGCCAGACGTTTTCAATCGCCTGTTTCTGCTTTTCGGTCAGCCGCCACGACAACGGCGCATCGTCGTTCGGATATTCAAACGTCGCCAGTTCAATCGCCACCTTGCGATCCACTCGCTCCCGCCAGCGTTTTTGCAGCAGGTCGAACTCCATTCGGCTGTGTGAGAGCTGGCCCGCGCCACGCACGTTGTCCAACGTGATGATCGGCACCCCCGTCTGGTAAAAGAATCCGCGATTGTCGCCGGGTGGCTTTCTCATCCCGACTGGCATGCTGTGAATGCGGATGACCATCACTTCCGTGATCGCGCTGTTCGATCTCTCCAACTCTTTGTCGAGCCATTCGACCAGTGTGGCCATCCCGTAATTGTCGTAATAGCCGCCGTCCACGATGTGATATTCAGGATCGGAGAGGTCGTTCTTGTCATCACGATGCGCGCGCGCCGCGGGCGTGACGAAAGGAAATGTGGCCGACAACCGCACCGCGCTGGTTACGGGCGCATCGTATCCTTCGCAAAGCTGGTCGAAGCTCCTGGCAACGCTCAGTGATTGGTCGTGCTCAATGGTCGAAAACAGCAGCGGGCGTCCGCTGTCAACGATGGTCGCGTTGAAAACCACGCCCGGGCGTTTGCCCATCGCCACGTCGCGCCGCCAATCACCCAGCCGCGCTTCCAGATCAACGCCGCGCTTCCATTCGAATTCCAGCGCGCGTCCACGGTCGGTATTCCAGAAGAATGGGAATTCAGAGAGGAACGGGACGGCGGCGCGAAGAAAATCGGGATAGACCAAACCCCAGGCAATGCCGTCGAGGCTCGACCGCCCGGCCAGACGGACGATCTCTTCGAGCGCCGGGTCGGTCGGCAATTCGCCTTCCGGCGCTCCGTACTTTCCATAAGCGTTGGCGAAATACATCGCGCCGACGCTCCCGCCCGAAACCGCGCTGATCAATCTGACCGAGCGCGCGAAACTGCGCCCCGCGCAATCCGGCGAATTCCGGCAGCCGCGTTCAAGCCCAGTCAACACTCGCGCCGTCCACGCCGAAGCCTGAATGCCACCGCCGTTGGCCGCGACCAGGATGATCTTGGCGTTCTCGCGCTGCCCCGTCAGGTTTTGCGGCGCGAACGCCGCATCTGCGTTGGCGGCTTTCGGATAAATGAAGTAGTAGCTGTCACTGCGCTGAAAGACAAACGAGGCCACGCTCAACAACAACACGATCAGAACCAGCACGGGGATGCGATAGCGGTCGAAGAAGAACGCCAAACCGGACAATCCCCAATTGAGCATCGTCAGCAATAACAACACTGCGGCGAGCGATGGCGCTCTGAGCGAAGTCAGCCAGGGCGAGGTGACAAAACCGACCACGACGTAAACCAACAGGAACACCGCCATCATCGCCACAGCCATTCCGTGACCTGGCAGGAGCGGAAGGCGGTCTTCGTCGTCCGCCTTGTAATCAACGTAACCGCGCCCGAAAAACTCCGGGAGCGATTTCATTCGCCTGGCCAGCCAACTCGGCGCAACCACCACTGGCGCCAATTCGCTGACTTTTTCAACGAGTTCGCCAGAGAGGAGCCGGTCGGAAGGCATCAACAGGTCAGGCGCTTTTCGATTGGTCGTGGGGCTGTTCAACCGCCGCTGCAACAGATCGGAGACCCAGAGCAGGAAGAATGCGGTCAGGGCGCCAGGCGCAACCGCCGCAATTTTCCAGCGGTTCGTTGCGGGGTCTGAATACGCCCAGAGCTTCGCGGCCTCGTATAAAACGCCGCCGATGACCGGCGCCGCCAGCAGTCCGAACAGCAGGATGTGCCGCCATCGAAGCGCGAGTCCGATCTTCGGCGGAGAGATGCCGAATCGTTCTTCGCTGTAGATCAAGGCCAGCCGCGCCGCGGCCATCACGCTCCAGGCGGCCAGCAACGCCACCATCGTGACCAGAAAGACTCCTCCCGGATCCAGATCGAACAGATTTTCGAGCAAGGCCGACGCGCCTGTGCCAAACGCCGCGTAAGGAATCGCGCCCAGAGCGATCGCGGTCAACAACGGGAATCGGATCAGATAGCCGAAAGTCAGCCAGCGAATGATCCGCTGTGAGCGCGGGATTTTTTCAAGAGCCGGTTTTGGCGCCGCCATATTTGCCTCCTGTTGACGCTGAGAATCGTTACTGCGGCTCAAAGCTTCGACCCGAAAGAGTCGAATGTCAATGAGCATTGCCAAACGGAGAAGCAGGCTTTACCCTTGCCGCCGAATCAGGACGCTTTGTCGAATCTCTCACGCGCAACAAACGAAAACAGAGGGAGAACACGGAACAAACGGAAATAACGGAACAAACAGAAACTTTCGGAAAACTTCCGTTTGTTCCGTTATTTCCGTTTGTTCCGTGTTCTCCTCGCTCAATTCATCACTAGGTTATGATCGAGGACAAACTGAAATTATTGCGAGAAAAGAACGCCGCCGCCGAAGCCGGTGGCGGAACCCAGCGCATCGCGCGCCAGCACAAAGAAGGTAAGATGACGGCGCGCGAACGCATCGAGTTTCTGCTCGATGATGGAACCTTTGAAGAATTCGACAAACTGGTCACGCACCGTTGCCGCGATTTCGGAATGGAATCGCAGCAATATCCCGGCGATGGTTTCGTCACCGGGCACGGTTTGATTGACGGACGCGAGGTCTTCGTCTTCGCGCAGGACTTCACCATCTTCGGCGGCTCGCTTTCGGAAACCAATGCGCAGAAGGTGTGCAAGATCATGGACCTGGCGATGAAGGTCGGCGCGCCGGTCATCGGACTCAACGATTCCGGCGGCGCGCGGATTCAGGAAGGCGTGGCCAGCCTCGGTGGTTACGCCGACATCTTTCTGCGCAACACGCTGGCTTCGGGCGTCATCCCGCAGATCTCGGCGATTATGGGACCGTGCGCTGGCGGCGCGGTCTATTCGCCCGCGATCACCGACTTCACGGTGATGGTCAAAAACACCAGCTACATGTTCATCACCGGCCCCGACGTGATCAAAACCGTCACCCACGAAGAGGTCACGAAAGAAGAGCTTGGTGGAGCGATGACGCACAACGCGACGAGCGGCGTCGCGCATTTCGCGGCTGAAAACGAAGAAGACTGCCTGCGATTGATCCGCGAGCTGCTCTCGTTCATCCCGTCGAACAATCTGGACGACCCGCCACGCATGTCTTGCGACGATCCGATTGAACGCGCTGATGAATCGCTCAACACAATCGTCCCCGCCGAATCGAACAAGCCTTACGATATCCGCCGCATCATTGAGTTGGCGGTCGACAACGGATATTTCTTCGAGATTCAGGAGCATTACGCGCGCAACATCGTCATCGGCTTCGCGCGATTGAACGGACAACCGGTGGGCATAGTCGCCAATCAGCCAGCGTTTCTGGCTGGCGTGCTCGACATTGACGCGAGCGTGAAGGGCGCGCGCTTCGTGCGCTTCTGCGATTGTTTCAACCTCCCAATCATTACGTTCGAGGATGTGCCGGGATTCCTGCCCGGAGTCAACCAGGAATACGGCGGCATCATCCGCCACGGCGCCAAGCTGCTTTACGCATACGCGGAAGCGACCGTGCCGAAGATCACGGTCGTCACGCGCAAGGCTTACGGCGGCGCGTATTGCGTGATGGGATCGAAACACGTGCGCACGGACATCAACTTCGCTTATCCGACTGCGGAGATCGCCGTGATGGGCGCTGAGGGAGCCGTGGGAATTCTGTATCGCCGGGAGATCGAAAACGCCGCTGACAAAGACGCGGCGCGGCGCGAAAAGATCGAAGAGTATCAGGACAAGTTCGCTTCGCCTTACGTCGCCGCCGAACGTGGATTCATTGACGAAGTGATCGAACCTCGCTTCACGCGCCAGAAGCTGATCCGCGCGTTGAAGCTTTTGGAAAACAAACGCGATTCGAACCCGCCTCGCAAACACGGCAACATTCCGCTCTGACTGAACTGGCGGATGGAGAGTTCGTGGCTTACGCCTTCTCAGCGCGTTGAGCAGCCAGCCGCTTGAATCGCTCTCTCACAATCTGGAGGCGATGCTCGCCGTTCGGGTGCGCCGCAATCAGCTTTTCGAGATTGACCAGATACTGCGGGCCGAAGAACGCGCGCAGCTCACCGATGAAATCACTGAGTTTCGCCCAGATCGCAAAGAACTCTCCGTTGGTATCGAAGAAAAGCTCCTGGTTGATCGCGCCGTGGTTGACCATCGCTGCAGCCATATCCCAGTAACTGGTCGCCTGCCGAAAATAATGGTTCCATTCCGGGTGCTCTTTGTCCGCGAAAAGAGCTTTGACATCGTCTGCGCTTTGCGGGAAGAACTCGAAGATGACGAAATTGCGCGCCTTGCGCATCGTCGCTTCGGAGCGCAGTTCGTAGAGTTTCAAAATCAGTTCAGCGTCTTGGGGAGTGGCCATTGATTGACTCCTTTTCAATTTGAGATTTCAGATTTGAGATTCGAGATTGGAAATCAGAGGTTGATGTAATTAGGCCCGCCGCCGCCTTCCGGCGTCACCCAGTCAATGATCTGGTACGGATCCATAATGTCGCACGTCTTGCAGTGCACGCAGTTCGAGAAGTTGATCTTCGGTTTGCGCCCGCCGTCGGCTTCTTCGACTTCATAAACCGCCGCGGGGCAGAAGTACTGGCACGGGTTGCCGTACTCGCGCGTGCAGCGATTGATGCAGATGTTGAAATCGAGAACCTTCAGATGCGGCGGCTGATCTTCATCGTGTTCCGTGCCGGAACGGTAAACGTCCGCGACTTTGTCGAACGTCAGTTGATTATCGCATCTGGCGGGAGGCAGTTGCGGCACATCGCCCGGAGCCTTCGGCAGGTAATTGAACACATGCAGCTTGCGCATGTGTTCATGCCCGGCTTCGGCGCCCAAATCGCCGAACAAACCGATGCCTTTGGTCGGGTACTGCAATCCACTCTCGATCAATCCCCATCGACGACCGTGGCGAAAGGCCTGATGGAAATTGCGGACTTCGTATAGCTCCTTATAAACGTAACTCTCTTTGACCAACCGCTCGAAATGTTGCAACTGCTCGTCGTCGAAACGGTCAGTGACTAGAGCTTCGTAAATCGTCTCAGCCGCAAACATCCCGGACTTCATCGCCATGTGAATGCCTTTGAGCCGCTGCGAATTCAGGAAGCTGGCCGAATCGCCGATGATCAGAAATCCGTCGCCGTAATATTTCGGCTGCGAAAACAATCCGCCTTCGGGAATGGTCTTCGCGCCGTAATGCAGCATCCTGCCGCCTTCGAGCATCGCGGCAATCGCCGGATGCTGTTTGAACTCGTTGAAGAGACGGTGCGGATCGGTGAGCGGATCCTGGTAATCCAATCCGACAACGAGGCCGATGTCGAGCAGGTCGTTCCGCATCCCGTAAACGAAGCCGCCGCCGAAGACATCGTTCGGCAATGGGTAACCGAGCGTGTGCATGACGAAGCCTGGTTTGACGCGGCCTTTCGGCAATTCCCAAATCTCCTTCACGCCGACGGCGTAAACCTGCGGATTGCGGTCTTCATCCAGATTGAGCTTCTCGACCAGTTTCTTCGTCAACGAGCCGCGCGAGCCTTCGCCGAGTACAGTGACTTTGGCGAAAATGTCGGCGCCGGGCGAATAATTCTCTTTCGGCTGGCCGTGTTTGTTGATCCCTTTGTCGCCGGTGCGCACGCCGATCACGCGGTCTCCGTCGAAGAGAAGTTCCGCGCCGGGAAATTCGGGCAGCAGCATCACATTCGCCGCTTCGACAATCGGGCCAAGCCAGCGGACAAATTTGTTGAGCGAGACGACGTATTTGCCGTGATTGTTTAGCGGAGGCGGAATAATCGGCGATCTGATCTTGAAGCGACGGGTCAGATAAGAGACATCTTCTTCGCCCACTTCGGCTTCGAGCGGAGCGCCAAGCTCACGCCAATTCGGGAGCAATTCTTCGAGCGGGCGAATGTCCATCACGGCGCCCGAAATTATGTGCGAGCCAATTTCACGGCCTTTTTCGATGACGGCGATAGTGATCTCTTCTAGTTTCCTGCCGCCGGTTTTACCCGCCTCCTCGTTGTGTCGGTTGATGAGTTGGCGCAGACGCAAGGCTCCGGCAAGTGAAGCAGGGCCGGCGCCGACGAAGAGAACGTCAACCTCCAGGCTATCGCGTTCGATGTTGTCCATAGTTTTATCAGGATTGAAAGGTCATTGACGCTCGGTTGAAGTTTTGCTCACCTTAGCTTTTTTCAGGGATCTTCGCTCGGCCGGGGTCAGTTCATCAGGCATCAACAACTCAGCGCGGCAAATTAGACACCAGTCATCGATGATCTTTTCAGCCGGTTGTATTCCGGCAAGCCCAATTGACGATGTCCAACACGAACTCTTGCGACCGCTGCTTACCTAAGAAATCGACGAAGCCTGTTTGATGCAGGCGTCGAAAGACTTCATTGAGCATGTAGCTGCCGCTATGGTTCGCCATTACATCCGCCTCCGTTTTGTTCAGCCTCTTAGTCCGTCGCGGGCTTCCGCTTGGCGCGCCAGCCATTGGCGCAGTTCCGACAAATTGTTGAATTCCAGAATCGCCTCGCAGAGGTCTTCAAGCTGCTCAACCGAGAGAGAGCCCAGTTGGCGCTCGATTCTGCGGCTGAGCTTCTGGAAACGACGCTTCAGCAAACGCACCGCCAACGCCAGCGCCTCTTGCTGCGAGCCTTGCTCCAAGCCTTGCTCCAAGCCTTGCTCCAAGCCTTGCTCCAAGCCTTGCTCCAAGCCTTGCTCCAAGCCTTGCTTCAGTCCCTGTTGCTTGCCTTTTTCCAAAGCTCTTTCTTCCCAATGAGTAATCACTTCCATAAACTTCTCCCGCGTTTCAGGGCCGAGATTGATGATTTTCTTCTCGACCCAACGCTCTTCTTGCGGCTTGAGCCGCAGATAAGTGTCCACAAAACCCGCGATCATTTGCATGCGCGCCGGGTCCAACTTCAAAGTCAGCATCAGGCGCAGGCATTCAAACTTGACTTGCTTGCGTTCCTGCGGCGTCATTTGCATCTTGGCCATCAGCGCGGCGGCGACCGGGTTCTCGCGCTTGAGAAAATCGCGCCAACGATACTGATTCACCTGCACCACGCGATAGTTGTACCGCAGCACTTCGAAACCGGGAAATCCCACGCGGTATTCATGCTTCGCCGGAGAGCGCGGTCTATCGTATGACAAGACGGCAATCGGATAAACCGGTAGCCTGGAATCCTCGTGCAGCCGCGCGAAGTAGGTGAACATCCGCCGCTTGAATTTTGTGCGCGAGCCGCTCTCCGCTTCGATGTGGAAGAGAAAAAATGAGGCTTGGCCGCGAAAGCGCGCTTTCACCACCAGATCGGCTTCGTGCTTTTCGCCCTCGGTGACATCGGTGAAGACCTGCTTGTCGAGGAATTCTATCGAGTCGGGGTCGAGGTCTTGGTGAACTTCAGGAAAGAACAACTCGATGAATTCCAGAAAGAAGGTCTTGATCAATTCCTTGAAGATGCGGTCATGGTCAATCATCGGTAGCGCCCAATGCTCATCAGGCCGAAACGCTGGTGTTCCAAATGTTGAAGTGCAGCCGTTGCTTTCTCCTTCACAATCCAAGTATTGCGCTCAAGGCTTTGGCTATTGCATCAAGGTAAGTGTTATCCAAATGCCCAAGGACCTTGATGATTCGCTGTTTGTCAATTACGCGGATCTGTTCGCATAGAACAACTGAATCCTGGGTAAGTCCGCCAACACCAGCGGGTACAAAGGCGTGTGAGGGAAGCAAGGCTTGGCGGATCCTGGTCGTGAAGGGAGCAATAATTGTGTGTGGGCTGACGGCATTTGCACGATCGACTTGCAAAATTACCACTGGCCTGATCCCTGATTGCTCCGTTCCGACCACAGGATTCAAATCGCACAACACCACATCCCCGCGCGTGATCGTCACCATTGAACCTCCCCACGAGCCAACCGCTCTTCGTAGTCTTGTAGTTGCGGCAAATAGTCGGGGAAATCCGCTTCGGCGATATCCATGCCCTCAGTGAAATTCGTCCACAACTGCCAGCGCGCGGCGTCCCGTTTGGTGAGCAGGAAATCAATGAAATCACTGACTTCCTGTAGCAGCGGCTCAGGCAATTGAAGTAGCTTTGAAATAGTCATCTCTTGCGCCGTCATAAGCTAAATCTCCTTGAAAGTTTTTGCGGGTTATTGCTTCATCTTCTCCGCTTCCGCCGTCAGCGCCGGAACGATCTCAAACAGATCGCCGACGATCCCGTAATCCGCGATCTCGAAGATCGGCGCCTCGGCGTCCTTGTTAATCGCCACGATGGTGCGCGCGCCTTTCATTCCCACGATGTGCTGGATCGCGCCGGAAATGCCCACGGCCAAGTAAAGCTTCGGCGCGACGGTCTGTCCCGACGACCCGATCTGGCGATCCATCGGCAGCCACTCGTTGTCGCAAATCGGGCGCGACGCGGCGATCTCCGCTCCGAGCGCGTCGGCCAGCTTTTTGACGATCTCGATGTTCTTCTGCTCCTTGATGCCGCGACCGACCGAGACGATCAGCGGAGCTTGCGATAAATCAACGGCGGCTTTGGCTTCCTTGAACCGCTCTTCGGGTTGCTGGCGAACAACATCGGCGTCGAGGTTGACCGACAACGCCTGGATCGCAGCCTGCCCCGCTTCGCATTCATCGCCCCGGAACGTGCCGATCTGAAAGCTGGCCAGGTGTGGCGCATCGCCCGTCGGCACGACATCGGCGGCGAGCTTGCCCTGGAAAATCTGGCGGGTGAAAACGACCCGGCCGTCTTCGATCTTGTATCCGACATTGTCGCCAAGCAGCATTCGTTTCATCGAAGCCGCAAGCTTCGGCGCGAAATCGCGTACTTCGTAGGTGTGAGTCATCAACACCATCGCTGGCTGCGTCTGTTCGATGACTTGTTTGAACGCCTGCGTGTAACCATCGGCAGTATATGACTTCAGCCATTCGCTTTCGACTGTGTAAACGGTCTTGATCTTTTTCGCGGCGACTTCGGCGGCCACATCGCCGACGCTTTGCCCGAAAACTACGGCTGAAATTTCCTGTCCAATCTGCGAGCCGATCAATTGCGCGGCACGCACGGCTTCGTAGGACGCGCGGTTGATCTTGCCATCAACGTGTTCGATGAAGACTAAAATTCCGTTTGCCATTTAAAACACCCTCGCTTCGTTTTTCAGCTTGTCCAAGAGCTTTGCCGCAATCTCGCTCGGTGAGCCTTCAATGAACTGCGTCTGTTTGTTTTTGACCGGCAGATAGACGCGGCGGAATTCCATCTTCGGCGCAAGCTCGGCCGGATCAACGCCGAGCGCGGTGGCGTCCAGCTTTTTGATCTCTTTCTTCTTCGCGGCCATGATGCCTTTGAGCGTCGCGTAGCGCAGCGTGTTGATGCCCGATTGGATAGTCAACACGGCGGGCGCGGGCATGCCCACCCACTGGAAGAATCCGTTCTCCAGCTCGCGTTTGACGCGGATGCGCCCGTCCTGCGATTCGACATCCATCACGATGGTCGCGTGTGGCAAGCCCAAAAGCTCAGCGGCAATGACGCCCGTTTGCGCGAAGCCGAAATCGTCCGATTGCAAGCCGGTGAGCAGCAGATCGAAGCCTTCGGCCTTCGCCGCCGCCGAAATCGCGGCCGCCACGCCGAACGCGTCGAGTTTGTCGAACGCCGCGTCTTCCAGGTGAATGCCGCGATCGGCGCCACGCGCCAGAGCTTCTTTGATCACCGATTGCACACGCGCCGGACCGAGCGAGAGCGCGATCACTTCGCCGCCGTGTTTCTCCTTCAATTGCAGCGCGGCTTCCAGGCCATAGGCGTCGGATTCGTTGATCTCATAAGTCAGATCGCGATCCTGAATCCACGTTCCCTGTTCGTTGATGCGAAGAATCGAATCGTTCTTCGGCACTTGTTTGAGACAGACAATAATCTTCATAACGAATTGAAGCTCCTGATTGACTAAACCCGGACAAGCGAGATTGGTATGGCGTTTTAGGCTGAGCATTCTCAATTCTCAACTATCAATTCTCAATTTTTTGCAGGGGCACTGCCTCACCACAAACTGCCCCTGCAAAAAATTGAGAATTGATAGTTGAGAATTGAGAATGCTTCCACACCGAGCGTCCCAATCCTTGTTAGCCGATCTAGTTGAATGGAAAGGCTAACTCACAACGCCTGGAATCAATGCTCCTTCTTTTCCAATGACTCGATCGCGTCCTGCAACGCGCCTTTGAGCATATCCAGGCATTCGCGCCCTTGCGCTTCCCGCAAAGCCGGAAGCGCGCGTTTGTTCCCCACTTTGCCCAACGCTTTGACCGCCGTGACGCGAGCGCGAACTGCTTTGTCTTTCAGCAACTCGATCAGATGATCCACAACTCGGTCATCTTCTTTGTCCTTGTTCAGCTCTTTGCCGAGCGCGCCCAGACAACTGATGGCGGCGACTCGAATCGGCGGAGGCTCACCGTACTTGCTGTGCTTGATCGCCAGCTCGACGGCGCGCTTCTCTTTGGCCTGCGTCAGTCCGTGAAAGACCGCCGCGGCGATGACCTCTTGCCAGGATGTGCGGGAAATCGAAGCGCGGAGTATATCATAGGCTTTATCGCCGCCAATGTTGGCCAACGCCCTCACGGCGGCCACTCCGACAAAATAGCTCTCGTCTTTCTCCAAAGCTTCGCGCAGGAAATCCACAGCGGCTTCATCTTTGAAATTGCCCATCGCCCAAACGCAGCTTCGACGCACGCTGGAATCTTTCGATGCGCGATAGCCTTCGATCAAAGCTGCGCGCGAACTGTCTGTCGCAATTTCGCCCAGGCTGATCGCCGCCGCCATTCGCACGCTGTAAAAATCCTCGCCCAGCAGCGTCTCGCGCAAAGCTTTCACGACCTCTTCGCCTTTGAATGATGAAAGCTCTCTTGCCGCCCGCATGCGTCCCATCGCATCGTCGTCGCGTGTCATTTGAAACATCAACTCCTGCGCAGACTTTGGGAAGCGCATCAGTTTGATGACGCGATGGCCTTTGTCGAACGCGACCATTCGCGGTTTCGATTCGCACGGGAAGTAGAAATCCTGCTCAGCTTTCTCAACCACGACCCGGTAATTCGCGCGCCGTTCAGTCTCGATCACTTCGCCCGGCTCGATGGTCACGACCTCAATCTCGACTGGGAATTGGAAGATAGGGGTTTGGTCTTCGAGCCACTGGACTTGTTTGACCGAGAGCTTCAATAAACTTTGTTCGCGCAGCCATTCGTAACCAACTTCGAGTTCGGGATGACCCGCGCCGTAGAGCCATTGGTCGAAGAACCAGTGCAGGTTCTGCCCCGTCGCCTCTTCGATGGCGACCTTGAAGTCGTTGGTCTCGGCGCCGCCGAATTCATGTTTGTTCAGGTAATGCGCGAGCGTGCGGAAGAACGCGTCGTCACCCAACACGGAGCGCAGCAGATCGAGCGCGCACGCTCCTTTTTCGTAAACGTGCCGATCCATCAACTCTTCGGAAAAACGGTAGCGGTTGAAGACAATCGGGCGGCGATAATCTTTCCAATCCTGGCGCAGGTAGGTGAGGAAATCCTGGAAGAGCGCGAACCGCGCCTCGTCATGCCCCTGGGCGTGTTCGCGCCAGAGGTATTCCGAGTAAGTCGCAAAGCTCTCGTTGAGCCAGATCTGGGTCCAGTCCTTGCACGTTACCAGGTCGCCCCACCACTGGTGCGCCAACTCGTGCGCGACGACGTCATCGTAGCTCACATCAATCGCCGCGCGGTCGTCGAGCAGACAGCGGTCGGTGAAGGTCGAAGCCGAAGTGTTCTCCATCGCGGTGAACAGAAATTCGTCAACCACGACCTGCGCGTATTTCGGATAAGGATAAGCGTAGCCGAATTTCTCCTCGAAGAATTTGATCATCCGGGGTGTGACGCTGAACAGCCGCCGGCCTTCGGCGACGCGGTTTTTGTAAACGTAGTAATCAATGGGCCGACCGTCGTCGCTGTCATTGATCGCTTCGTATTCGCCGATGGCGACGGTGACCAGATAGGCTGGATGCGGCTGGGCCTGGCTCCAGTGAAAGGTCCGCGTGCCTTCGTGCAGGTTGTCGTGCGCGCCGATCAATTCGCCGTTCGACAAAGCGAAGTAATTCGCTTTGACCGTGGCGATCAACTCCGTGGTCATCTTCTGGTTCGGAACGTCGTGACATGGGAACCACCAGTGGGCGTCTTCGTTCTCGCCCTGTGACCAAATCTGGCGCGGTTTGTTCGGATACGCCTCGTCAGGCGCGACAAACGTCAGCCCTTTGCGCGGCGAGCACGAATACGCGATCTCGACGGTCAACCGCTCGTCGCGCGCGTAGGCGCGATCGAGTTCGACGGCCAGCTTCTCCGTGTGGGTTTCGTATTCCAACTGCCGCGCGGGTTGAAGAGCCGGCGCCGCAGGATTGCCCGCGCCGCGTTTCCCGGCGGCGAGCAGTTTGACGCTTTTGATGGCCATCTCGGCCGCGTCCAACTCGAAGCTCGCCAGGCCGTCGTTGATCGGCGAAAACGTGAATGTGGCCGCGCCTTCGACAGACCGCCGCTCGTCGTCGAATCGCAGGTCGAGTTTCAAATGTTCGATGGTGACGCGGCGGTCGGGGGTGTGGTGTTCGTCTCCGGGTATGGCTTCGCGTTCGATGTTGACCGTGGCGTCGTACAGATTGACGTCAGCCCATTGGCGCGGATCGAGTAATGCCGGGTGAATCAATGGATCGTTTATATTCATAGCCGTAGTTTCAATATTCGACGCGCATGTTGCAAGAGAGCTTGACGATTTAACGCTACATCCAGCACTCTACGCCGTCCAGAACGACAATCTGAGGTTAATCATTACGATGAGCGATCATTCCCTTTCCCTGTTCCATCACACTGCGCCGCCGAAATCCGGGCTGACGGAAAAACCACCGCTGCTGCTGCTGCTGCACGGATACGGCGCCAACGAAGACGACCTCTTCTCGCTCGCGCCTTACCTGGACGAGCGCTTCCTGGTCGTCAGCGCACGGGCGCCGGTCGCGCTCGCGCCGATGTCTTACGCCTGGTTCAACCTGGGTTTTACTCCGCAAGGCGTCAGCATCAATCCCGAAGAGGCGGAAAGCAGCCGCCTGACGCTGCGCCAATTCATCGGTGAGATCGTCGAATCCTATCAGTGCGATCCGAACGCCGTTTACCTGATGGGGTTCAGCCAGGGCGCGATGATGAGTCTGGCCGTCGCGCTCACTTTTCCGGGCGTGGCAGCGGCAGTCGTGGCGATGAGCGGACGGTTGTTGCCACAGACTTTGACGCAAATCGCTGACGAAGACGCTTTGATCGGGTTGCCGATCTTCGCCTCGCACGGCCGGCGGGACACAGTCTTGCCGATCAGCCACGGACGCGACACGCGCGCGAAACTGTCGGAGTTGCCGGTCGAATTGACTTACCACGAGTACGAGATGGGGCACGAAATTTCGTACGACAGTTTGAACGACATCACCGAGTGGCTGGAGGAACAACTGGATCGCTTGTCATCGGCTACTATCATCAATTGATCAAATAAGGAGTCGTTCATGTCGTTCGTGACGACGCCCTGAAACAATAAAAATTCGTGGGACAAGATGCCATCTCGTCCCACATTTGCGGAGGAGAGGACTGAAATGAACAAGTTCTTTGGCGAATTCGTCGGAGGGCCTGGGGCGCTGGGGTTGTTGATCGTTCGCGTAATCTTCGGTCTGGGAATTATGCAGCACGGCTGGGGCAAGATTCAGAATCCGTTCAGTTGGATGGGCCCTGAATCGCCCGTGCCCGGCTTTTTGCAGGCGCTCGCCGCGTTGAGCGAATTCGGCGGAGGCATCGCGTTGATCCTGGGGTTGCTGACGCCAATAGCGATGTTCGGTTTGATGTGCACGATGCTGACAGCGATTTTTATGGTTCACGTCCGAGCGGGCGATCCGTTCGTCGCGCGTGGCGGAGGGCGGTCTTACGAACTGGCAGCTCTGTATCTGGGCTTTGCGGTGATGATGATTCTCACCGGGCCGGGCAAACTCTCGCTCGATGCGAGACTTTTCGGCAGACGATACGAATGGATTGACCGCCGATGAATCGGCGCCGGACAACTCATTTCGGAAAAAGAAATTTCAGCGCGGGTTCGACGCGCAGCCCCCAATCGCGCTCGCTGTGCTGGCCGCCTTTGACCTGTAGGAATTTCAGATCGGAGTTCAATCGCCAACCCTGCGCGATCAATTCGTCGCGTAATGTCCGCACATGACCCGGCGTGAATTTTCCCTCCTTAGTCCCGATGTCGAGCCAGATTCGCGTCGAAGGTTTGGCCCGGAGCGATTTAACCACGCGCAGAATCACCCCGTGATCCCACCACACCGAAGGCGACATCACCATCAGCCGGCTGAAGACCTGCGGATATTTCAATCCGAGATACAGCGTCACCAACCCGCCCAGCGACGACCCGCCCAGACCGGTGTGTTCAGGTCCGGGCTTGGTACGGTAGCGGCGATCAATGAACGCTTTCAACTCTTCGACGATCAGACGCCCGTAAAGATCGGCCTTGCCGCCGCGGTTCTGTTTCGGATCAACCGTTGGCGCATATTCGTCAATTCGATGTTCGCCGGTGTTGTAAACGCCGACGATGATCAGCGGGTCGAGTTCGCCTGCTTCGATCAACCGCTGCGCGGTTTCATCAACTCCCCACTCCACACCGCTGAAAGCCGTCGCGGCGTCGAACAGGTTCTGCCCGTCGTTCAGATATAACACGGGATAACGCTGGGAGGTTTCGGTCTCGTAACCGGGCGGCAGGTAAACAATCACGTCGCGGTCGTGTTCGAGGAACTGCGAATGGAAGTTGTGGTGGAGCCGGAATTCGCCGGTGAGTGTGTGATGAGGTTGAGGATTTGACTGCAAGCTGATACCTCTCTGGACAGGGCAAAAATACTGATGAAAATATTGCCTCGAATGATCGCGGGCGCTTCACGCGGCGCCGCGAAAACGGAATAATACACAATCCATTGACCGACTTGCGAACCAACAAAATAACCGGAGGAGATCACTGTTTGGAAAACACCGCCGCTCCCGTCCGCCCGCGCCGCGTTTACAAATACTACGACCTGGTGATGGCCGCTTTCGTCACCGTGCTGCTGTGCTCCGGCGTCATCGGAGTGCAGAAGGTCAGCGTGATTGGCGGAATCCCGTTCGGCACGGCCATCCTGTTCTTCCCCTTGAGTTACCTTTTCGGCGACATCTTGACCGAAGTTTACGGTTACGCGCGTTCGCGCCGCGTGATCTGGGCGGGATTCGGCGGGCTGATCTTCGCGGCGTTTATGAGCTGGGTCGTTGTCGAGATGCCGCCCGCGCCCGATTGGCCGCACCAGAAATCGTATGAATTCGTCTTCGGCAACACGCCGCGCGTAGTTTTTGCGTCGCTCGTGGCGTTCTGGGCGGGAGAGTTCACCAATTCGTTCGTGCTGGCGAAGATGAAGATCGTCACCAGAGGGCGTTGGCTCTGGACGCGGACCATCGGTTCGACTATCGCTGGCGAGGGCGTGGATTCGTTGATCTTTTATCCGCTGGCTTTTTTAGGCTCGGAAGGCTGGACGAGTTCGCTGGTAATCAAAGTCATGATCACGAACTACGCGCTGAAGGTGGCGTGGGAAGCCCTGGCTACGCCGGTCACTTACCGGATAGTCAATTTTCTGAAGAAGGCTGAAAACGAGGACTATTACGACCGCGACACCAATTTTAATCCGTTCAGGCTCGAAACCTGATCGGGAGATTCGACGTTTTAGCGATTGCGAGCGCATTCCCGCTTGCAATCCAAAGGATCAGTACCGCGAGCGGTAGCGAGCGCGGCTTAATCAGTGAGCGCATTGATGGAGCCAGGCTCGCTACCGCTCGCGGTACTGATCCGAATCAATCCAAAAAGGCAGAAAAACTATGAGCGCAATCGCAAGCTCTGATATGCAGGCAAAGATGAAAGCGGCTAAAGAGAAGCTCGACGCACACACGCGCGAGATCGTCGAGTGGCATTTCAACCCCGAAACCGGCGCGCCGTTCTGGCTCGAACGCGCAAAGAGCCTGGATTTCGATCCACGCAAAGATATTCAACGCTATGAAGACCTGGATAAATTCGATTTCTTCCAGGATGAATGGCTGCGCGGCGGCCCCGTCAGACGCTGGGTTCCCAAAGGGCTGGGCGACAAACCGATCTACGTCTTCGAGACGGGAGGCAGCACTGGCGTTCCCAAAAGCCGAATCGCGTCGGAAGATTTCCGCATTGATTACGAGATGTTCAGCGAGACGCTGCCCGACGAATATTTCCCGAAAGGCGCAGACTGGCTGATGCTGGGGCCGAGCGGGCCGCGCCGGTTGCGATTGGCGGTCGAGCATCTGGCGCAACATCGCGGCGGCATCAGCTTCTGCGTTGATCTCGACCCGCGCTGGGTGATCAAGCTGGTCAAAGGCGGCGAGATGCAGATGATGGAACGCTACAAACAGCACGTCATTGACCAGGCCGTCACGATTCTGAAAGCCCACCCGAACATCAAATGCATGTTCGCTACGCCGAAGCTGCTCGAAGCTTTGTGCGAGAAACTGTCGCTCAAGAAGATGGGCATTACCGGTGTGTTTTGCGGCGGCACCGAGATGACCCCGCAATTTCACCGCTTCGCCGTCGAAGAGTTGGTGGAGGGCGCGTACTTCGCCGCGACCTACGGCAACACGCTGATGGGATTGGCCGTTCACAAACCGTTCGACCCGGCGGACAACTGGGCGATCATTTACTATCCGCCATTGCCGCGCGCGATGATCGAAGTGGTTGATCCCGACGAGCCGGCTCGGATTGTCGGTTATGGCGAAACCGGGCGCGTGCGGTTGACGACGCTGACGAAAGAATTCTTTATGCCACGATTTCTGGAACGCGATGAGTGCGAGCGGGAATTGCCTTGCGAGAAGTATCCGTGGGATGGCGTGCGCAATGTGAGGCCGTTCTCGCGATTCCAGACTTCGGTCACCGTAGGAGTGTATTGATTGCGGATTGCAGGCTGAGCCGACGCCGATCTGGCGGAACGGCGCTGACATTATCGGAGGTAAATCGTGGGAAATCCGATCACTCATTTGGAAATTGCCGGACGCGATGGCGACAGGCTCGAAAGTTTCTATTCGCAGCTTTTCGACTGGAGCATCGAACGACGTGATGAACGGAATGTGGGCGGCTTCGCCTACGGCTCGATCAAGGAAGGCGACGCCGGGCCGATCAGCCTCGGCATTCGTCACGAGCCGCAAGGCAAGGCCGAACTGGTTTTCTACATCGCCGTGCCCGACCTTGACGCGGCGGTCGCCAAAGCCAAAGAACTCGGCGCGCAGATTCGCATTCCTCCGACGCAAGCGCCGGAAGTCACCTTCGCCTTGATTCTCGATCCCGAAGGAAATCCCATCGGGTTGGTTCAGAAGAAATGAGAGGACGAATGAAGACAACCACAAGAACGAGAGTTCTGTTTTGCTGCCTGTCGCTCGTTTGCCTGGTTCAATCGGCTCGGGCGCAAGATTGGTCGCAATGGCGCGGCCCGAATCGCGACGGCGTGGTCAAAGATTTCGCTGCCCCATCGGTCTGGCCTGAAAAGCTGAAGCTAGTCTGGAAGACGGAGGTCGGCTCAGGCTATTCATCGCCTGTGGTATCGAAAGACCGTGCCTGGATTCACACACGTAAAGGCGAGGAAGAGACCGTCTCGTGCCTCGACCTGAAAACAGGCAAGATCATTTGGAGCAAGAGCTACGCGGTCGCATTCGCCAAAAACCAGTACGCCACGCAGATGGGCAAAGGGCCGCATTCGACTCCAGTGTTACACGACGGCAAACTCTTCACGCTGGGTGTGACAGCGATCCTGTCCTGCTTCGACGCGGCGACGGGCGAGTTGAAATGGCGCAAAGACCTCGGCCCGACCGACCAGTCGAAGATGTTTTGCGGCACTGCCTTCTCGCCAGTCGTTGATCAAGGCAATCTGATCGTCTACGCCGGCGACGACATCAAAGGCGGCGTAATGCTCGCGCTCGATCCAGCGACAGGTCGAGAGAGGTGGAAATGGACGGGCGAAGGGCCCGGTTACGCTTCACCGATCGTCGTCGAACTCGAAGGCGCGCGCCAGATCGTCACGATGACCGACAAGTCGGTCATCGGCGTCGAAGCGAAGACCGGCAAGCTGCTCTGGCGATTGGCGTGGCCCGACGAGTGGAACGAGAACATCGTCACGCCGACGCTTTACAAAAACCTGCTGATCCTCTCCGGCGTGCGCAAAGGCACAGTAGCTGTTCAAGTAATGAAGACTGGCGCTGAATGGACGACGAAGGAGGTTTGGCGCAATTCCGAAATTGCGATGTACATGAATTCGCCGGTGCTCGAAGGCGACCATCTGTTCGGAATGTCGGCGAAGCGCAAGGGGCAGTATTTCTGCCTGGAAGCGGCGACCGGCAAGGTTTTGTGGGCGACTGAAGGGCGCGAGGGATTCAACGCGGCGATCCTCAACGCGAAAGACGTTTTGTTGATTCTCAACAGCGACGCCAACCTGATTGTGGCGAAGAAGAGCGCGAAAGGGTTTGAGCAGGTGGCGAAATATTCCGTGGCTGATAGCTCGACGCAGGCGCATCCGGTGGTGGTGGGAAAGAGAATTTTGATTAAGGATGATGCGGCGATGGCGCTGTGGAGTCTGGAGTGAGCCTTAGTCGCGCATTCACAATGGGTGTAAGATGATTCTGGCGAGCAGAAATCAGGTTGGGCTGTCTGAGAGGGAAATCGGGTATTGCCTGAGAACGTGGGAGTATTTGTGTGAAAGCAAACCCAGAGAGCTTGTGACGGTGGAAGCTTCCAGACATTCTTCTCGCACTTATTTCAGCGAAAGAGACGGAAAGGTTTACCTGGGAGCGGATGTCAAACCGGGAGTTGGGATAGACGCCAATGCGAGAATGTCCATTGTTTCTTGCCTGGCCCACGAACTGGCTCACGCTGAAAGATTCGATCTCGGATTTCGGCGTCCCAATGAGTTGCCTGACGCGTTGCTCGATGAAGCGGAGACGAGTCTGCACGCCTCTTTTATGCGGCGGCTTAGCTCCGTGGATCGTGAGGATTTGATCGAAGACGCCTGGGATCGCCTGAATCAGTGGTTCGTCGAAAAGCGGAAAGGAGTTGCGCTATGAGAATTGAACCTTCGGGGGTTATTTTTACGGGTACTTGCAGCGTTCAGACTGACAGATGCAGGGCGCGGCAATCGGGCGCCGTGACGGCCGTTTGGGCCTCACCGGGGCGGTTGCAAATCGACGTCTGCGGCGCTTGTCTGGATGAACAAGTGAGGATCGGCGAGTGGCAAACCAATGGCGGAGACATCGAGCGCCGAGCCGATGTGGCCGTTTACTCGCCGAGCGGAAAACTGCAACTAATGGTCGAAGTGTTGTTAAATCCGGGCTGCCGGGCGCCGGCTGTCGAATGGGCTATTCGGACGCGTCGCAACCTGCTCTTTCACGGCGGCATTCCAGGCTCGCCGTATCTGCTGCTGGCGCTGATTCCTTATTCATTCTATCTCTGGAAAGAAGAGGAAGAGATCGCTCCCGACCGTGCGCCGGATTTCGAGGTCGAAATCCGGCAGGTTTTGCAGCCATATATTGACCGCCTGACGCCGCCGCCATATCGCGTCAACGAGCGACAGATGGCGGAGGTCATTGCCGCGTGGCTGAAGGATGTCGTGGCTGCGGAGCCTTCGGCAGACGCTTCGCTCAAATGGCTCTATGAATCAGGACTATACGACGCGCTGAAGAATGGATTTGTCGAGATGGAAACAGCAATTGCAGCTTGAGCGGATATGTTTTCAGCTACGGTCACAAAACTCACTGATTAAATGGAGGAACCGCGTGAAACTAGGCCTGCGTGGTCTGACCTTCGCGTTGCTGGCGCTTTGTTCTTCGCTACCAGCCGGCGTCACAGACATCAAGAAAAAAGAAGAGGCTGTCGCCTCAATCGAAAAGCGCAAAGCCGAAATGATCAAGCTCAGCGACCAGATCTGGGCATATGCTGAAACGGCGTTGCGCGAACACAAGTCGTCGAAGGCGCTCGCCGATTACGCCGAGCAGCAGGGCTTCAAAGTCGAACGCGGCGTCGCTGGAATGCCGACGGCTTTCACTGCGACTTACGGTCAAGGGCAGCCGATCATCGGCATCCTGGGCGAATTCGATGCGCTGCCCGGCATCTCGCAGAAAGCGTCGCCGGTCAAAGAGCCGCTCGAAGCGGGAGCGCCGGGTCACGGCTGCGGCCACAACCTGTTCGGCGTGGCCAGCCTGGGCGCGGCTATCGCAATCAAAGAGTTGATGGCCACGGGCAAGCTCCGAGGCACGATTCGTTTTTACGGCACGCCGGCTGAAGAATCCGTTTACGCGAAGGTTTACATGGCGCGCGACGGATTGTTCAAAGACCTGGATGTCTGTCTGGCGTGGCATCCGGCGACTGAAACCAGAGCCGACGTGGACAGCACACAGGCTCTGGTTGATTTCATCGTCGAGTTCAAAGGCAGAACATCCCACGCCGCGCTCGATCCGTGGAACGGGCGCAGCGCCGTGGACGGCCTTGAAGCATTCACGCACGGCGTTAATATGTTGCGCGAGCACGTCAAGCCGACGGTCCGCATCCATTACGCGATTGTCAAAGGCGGCGACGTGCCGAACGTCGTGCCCGAATACGCGAAGGTCTGGTGCTGGGCGCGCGATTCCAAACGCGCGGGCGTCGAACCGGTATTGCAACGTCTGCGCGAGATCGCAGAGGGCGCGGGGAAAGTCGCTGGGGTCGAATCGAAATTCACGGTTCAAACCGGCTGTTACGAGATCCTGGTCAATATGGCCGGCGCGAAGCTGCTGCAACAGAACCTGGAGTGGCTCGGCCCGATCAAATACACTGAAGCCGAGCAGGAGTTCGCGCGGGCGATTCAACGCGCCACAGGAACTGAGCAGAAAGGACTCAACGGCCAGATCAAACCGTTGGAAACTCCCAAGCCCGATCCGCCCGGCGGTTCGACCGATGTCGGCGACGTAAGCTGGGTCGTCCCGACGATCCACCTTTCGGTCACGACTGCGCCCGAAAGCGCATGGCACGCCTGGCCCGTGGTGGCCTGCGGCGGAATGTCCATTGGGCACAAGGGAATGATGCTGGCGGCGAAGACGCTGGCGGCGACGATGGTTGATCTGTTCGAGGATGCCAAAGCGCGCGAGGCGATTCAGGCCGAGTTCAAAGAGAAGACCAGAGGCTTCGTCTACAAGCCTTACATTTCAGATGGGCCGCCGCCCGTGCCAAAATAGTAATCGCATGAACATCCTCTACATTACCGCCGGCGCCGCCGGAATGTATTGCGGCAGTTGTTTGCGCGACAACGCGCTCGCCACTGAACTGCTCAGGCAGGGGCATGATGTGACGCTGCTGCCGCTTTACACGCCAACGCTGACAGACGAGCCGAACGTCAGCAGCGAGAAGACCTTCTTCGGCGGCATCAGCGTTTACCTCGAACAACGTTCAGCAATTTTTCGCCACACACCGCGCTGGCTCGACAAGTTGTGGGACTCGCGCTTCGCGCTCAGCGCCGCGGCGAAAAAATCCATCGCCGTTGATCCCGATTCGCTCAGCGAGTTGACGATCTCGATCCTCAAAGGCGAGCGCGGCCATCAGCGTAAGGAGATCAGCAAGTTCGTTGATTGGTTGAAGACCCAGCCGCCGCCAGACGTTGTGGACATGCAGAACTCGATGCTCATCGGATTGGCTCGACCGATCAAAGAAGCCACCGGTCGTCCGGTTTGCTGCACGCTGCAAGGTGAAGACCTGTTTCTGGACGGAATGCGCGAGCCTTATCACAGCCAGGCGCTCGAACTGATTCACGAGCACGCGAGATACGTTGACGCCTTCATTGCGGTCAGCGGCTATTACGCCGATTTCATGGCCGGTTATCTGGGCATCCCGCGCGAAAAGATTCACGTCGTTCCGCTCGGACTCAACCTGAAAGATTACGAATCAATCGCCATCCCGCGCCGCCCGCGCGACAACGGCCATTTCACCGTCGGCTATTTCGCGCGCGTCGCGCCGGAAAAAGGTCTGCACACGCTGGCCGAAGCTTACCGGATGCTGCGACGGCGCGACGATTTCCCGCCAGCGCGATTGGAAGTCGCCGGTTATCTCGCGCCCGAACACAAGGCTTATTTGCAAAAGGTGGAACAGGAGATGCGCGAGGCGGGATTGGCGGATGAATTCCATTACCACGGCGCGTTGGATCGCGAAGCCAAATTGCGGTTCTTCCAGCAGATTGACGTGTTTTCGATTCCGACGAATTACGCCGAGGCGAAGGGATTGTCAGTGCTCGAAGCGATGGCCAGCGGCGTGCCGGTCGTGCAGCCGCGCTGGGGATCGTTCCCTGAAATCGTCGAGCGCACGGGCGGTGGTCTGATGTCCGAACCGAACGACGTGGCAAGCTTGGCTGACGCGATCCACTCGCTCTGGAAAAATCCTGAACAAGCAAACGATCTGGCGAAGCGAGGCGCGGCTGGCGTGCGCGAGCATTACACCGTCAGCCAGATGGCTTCGCGCGCGCTGGAGGTTTATGCTAGCCTAACGCGCGTGAAAGGAGTGTGATTATGGAACGCAGAGAACTTGGTAAATACATCGTCGCTGACCCAAAAATTTGTCACGGCAAACCGACCTTTCGCGGGACTCGAATTATGGTTGGGCAGGTGTTGAAGATGGTGGCTGACGGAAAGGATTGGGAGACGATTTGCGAAGAGTGGGATGGAATAGTCAGTAAGAAAGCCATTGCCGAGGCTTTGCTGGTCGCGGCGCAAACTCTGGTGAAATACGAGAACCGTCGCCCGTCGTGGCTCGATGATGAAGACTGTAATTGGCTTGAAGACGAGAGCCTCGAATGGCCGGAAGTTAATTCGCTCGGCCAATACGTTGTGGCCAATCCCAGAGTCTGTCATGGGCAGGTGACTTTTCGCGGCACACGGATCTTTGTGAAGGACGCTCTGGAGATGGTGGCCGAAGGGATGGATTGGGACAAGATCAGTTGGGAATGGGATGGTAAAGTGACTAAAGCCGCGATTGCCGAGGCCATTCTGGTGGCGGCCGAAGCGCTGGAGACTCATGAGTCCCAACTCGCGCCCGAACCGAAAATGGTCCACGTATGAACATCCTCGATGAGAACATCATTGCCAGCCAACGTCAGCTTTTGCATGACCGAAAAATCAAGTTCCGCCAAATCGGGCGTCATATCGGGCGTTCGGGAATGGACGATGAAGAAATCATTCCGCTTTTGCATCAACTCAACTCGATCACGTTCTTCACGCAGGACCGGGATTTCTTTTATCGCCGTTTTTGTCATCCGCGTTATTGCCTGGTTCACCTGGTGGTTGAGAAAGATGAAGCCGCTGAATTTGTACGTCGCGTCTTGCGCCATCCTGAATTGAATACTCACGCCAAGCGCATGGGCAAAGTCATCAAGGTGACGCGCGACCATCTATACGTCTGGCGATTACACGCGCAGAACCGCGAAATTCTTGACTGGCCTTGATTGCAATCGCGTTGATCATCTGCAAATTCCCCAGGTCTATGCTCGAAATCAACAACCTGACCAAAGAATACCCGACGCCACGTGGCCCGCTGCCGATACTTTCCGACATCAATCTCACATTTCAACGCGGCGACGCCGCAGCCGTTATGGGTCCGTCGGGCAGCGGCAAAAGCACTCTGCTTTACGTCGTCGGAGCGTTGGAACCGCCGACTTCCGGCTCGGTCACGCTCGACGGGCAGAATCCGTTTGAGCTAGACGAGCCGCGGCTGGCTGCGTTTCGCAATCAAAAGATCGGTTTCGTGTTCCAGGATCATTGCCTGCTGCCGCAATGTTCGGTGCTCGAAAATGTCCTGACGCCGACGCTCGTCGCTAACAGTGGCGAAGATTACGTCGCGCGCGCCAAAAAGCTGCTCGCGCAAGTCGGCCTGTCCGAACGTCTGGATCATCGCCCGGCTGAATTATCCGGCGGCGAAAAACAGCGCGTGGCCATCGCCCGCGCGCTGATCCGCGAGCCGTTGCTGCTCTTGTGCGACGAGCCAACTGGCAACCTCGACCGCCATTCGGCGGAGAATGTCGCGTCGTTGCTGCTCGATCTGCACAAACAGCAGCAGACGATCTTAATCGTCGTCACGCACAGCGCGGAACTCGCGTCGAAATTTCCTTCCCGGTTTGAACTGATTGATCATCAACTTCATCGCGCATCATGAACTTCACCACGTTGGTCAAAAGAAATCTCGCTCATTTCTGGCGCACGAACGCAGCGGTCATTCTCGGCGTCGCAACCGCCGTGGCCGTGCTGGCAGGCGCATTGCTGGTCGGCGATTCGGTGCGCGCGAGCTTGCGCGACCTGGCGCTGGCTCGGTTGGGCAAGACCGACCTCGTCATCACGGCTTCAGGTTTCTTCCGCGAACAGTTGGCCGCCGACCTGCAATCGCACGATCAGTTCGCGGCGAACTTCAACAGCGCCTGCCCGATCATTGCGATCGAAGGCGCGGTCACTCGTGACGAAAACAACGCGCGGGCGGGCGGCGTGCAGGTTTACGGCGTTGACGACCGCTTCTGGAAATTTCACGGCGCGCAGGTTCAAGCGCCCGAAGGCAATGATGTTTTGACCAGCCAGTCGCTGGCGCAGGAACTCGGCGCGAAATCCGGTGAGACAATCATCCTGCGGATCGAAAAACCATCCGCCGTTCCCGTCGAATCGCTGCACGGGCGCAAAGATCAGCTCGGCGCCACGGTTCGCTTCACGATGCGCGAGGCTTTGCCGCTGGCGTCGCTCGGCGAGTTTTCGCTGCGCCCGCAACAAGGCGCAGTGCGCGCAATCTTCGCCCCGCTCGGCAAACTGCAAAGGAATCTTGAGCAGGATGGCAAGGCGAACGTGATGCTGCTTTCGGCGAAGAGCGCCGACGCCCAGTCAGCGCAAATCGCCACGCAAATTTTGAAAGACAAATTCACGCTGGCTGATCTGGGACTGAAGCTGCGATTGCTGGAAGAGCAAGAAACCATCTCGCTCGAAACCGACAGCGCGGTGATCACCGATGTTCTGGCTGAGCAGGCGAAGGCTTTGTCAGGAGATTTGAACCTGCGCGCGACTGAAATCCTGACCTATCTGGCGAACACAATTCGACTGGGCGAGCGAGAGATACCGTATTCCCTCGTCACCGCGCTCGACGAGGCAAGTTACCGGAGCCTGCTCGGCGATCTCCCGGCGCCGCAAACCGGCAACCAGATCATCTTGAATGACTGGGGCGCGCGCGATCTCGGAGCGAAGACTGGCGATTCGGTGGCGATTGAATATTACGTCTGGCGCGAAGAAGGAAGTCTGGAGACGAAACGCGCGCAGTTTGAAGTGGCGGGCATCGCGCCGATTCAGGGCGTCGCCGCCGACCGCAACCTCGCGCCCGATTACCCCGGCATCACCGACACTGACAGCCTGGTTGATTGGGACCCGCCGTTCCCGATTGACCTGAATCGCGTGCGCCCGAAAGACGAAGATTACTGGAAGCAATACCGCACGACGCCGAAAGCTTTCATCCCGTTGGCGGCGGGACAGAGTCTGTGGTCATCTCGTTACGGCAAGCTGACCTCGATCCGTCTCTCGCCCGCTGATCAACGGCCACTGCCCGAAATAGAAGAAGAAGTCGGCGCCGAACTCAAACAGGCGCTCGATCCCGCGCAGATGGGCTTGAGTATTCAACCGGTCAAAGAGCAGAGCCTGCAAGCCTCGCGTGGCGCAACAGATTTTGGTGAATACTTCACTTACTTCAGTTTTTTCCTCGTTGTCTCGGCGTTGCTGCTGACGACCCTTTTCTTCAAACTCGGCATTGAGCAGCGATTGCGCGAGATCGGACTGCTGCGCGCCGTTGGTTTTTCGATCAAGCAGATTCGCTCACTGTTTTTGCGCGAAGGCTTGCTGCTGGCGGTGATCGGCAGCGTCGCGGGAATCATCGGAGCGATTCTTTACGGCTGGCTGATGATGTTCGGGCTGCGCACGTGGTGGGTCAGCGCGGTGGGCACGACGATGCTCAAGCTGCACATCACTCCACAGGCTCTGGTTGCAGGCGGATTATCGGGAGTTGTGACTGCGCTCATCTGCATCTGGTGGACGTTGAGATCGCTCAAGCCGGCGTCGCCGCGCAGCCTGTTGTCCGGCTCAATCGAAAACGCGCGAGGCGTGGCAGACGGCGTTCAGAGTTCCGCCTTCAGGCGGGTCTTCACATCTTCCCGGTTGGCTTTGATGTTCGGGCTGGTTGGATTGTCGTTGTTGGCGGGCGCGTCGTTGAAATTGATCGGGCAGGTCGGAGGGTTCTTCGGCGCGGGCGCTTTGCTGCTCATCGCCATCCTGTTCTTCTGGTCAGCGTGGTTGCGTTCGGACAAGCAGCGAACGATCCACGGGCAAGGCGCGCTGCCGATGGCGCGGTTGGGATTTCGCAACGCCACGACGCGTCCTGGGCGCAGCGTGCTGTGCATCGCGCTGATCGCTTCGGCGGCTTTCATCATCGTCTCGGTTGACGCATTCAGACGAGATGGGGCGGGGGGCGCGCTCGACAAAAAGTCGGGCAATGGCGGTTATCCGCTGATGGCCGAATCATTGCTGCCCATCGTTCACGATCCAAACAGCGCGCAGGGCAAAGAAGAGTTGAACCTCAACGACGACAAGCTCGGCGACGCAAAGATCACGCGGTTCCGGCTGCGCCCCGGCGATGATGCCAGTTGTTTGAACCTTTACCAGCCGCGCAATCCGCGAATACTGGGCGCGTCCGACGGCTTCATCAAAGAATCGCGATTCGCGTTTCAATCGTCGCTGGCAGTAACCGCTGAAGAGGAGGCCAATCCCTGGTCGCTGCTCGATCAGCAAGTGGGCGAAGACGTCGCGCCGGTCATCGCCGACGCCAATTCGATGACCTACGTGCTGCACGCCAAGCTTGGCGACGAGATCACAATCAACGCCAGCGACGGCTCGCCGGTCAAACTGCGCATCGTCGCCGCGCTCGCCGACAGCATCTTCCAGGGCGAGTTGCTGATGTCCGAGAAAAATTTCAAACGGTTCTTTCCCGATCAGGAAGGTTATCGCTTCTTCCTGATTGACGCCGCGCCGGAAAAAGCCGCTGACGTTGCCGCCACGCTCGAAGACCGGTTGTCGGATTTTGGTTTCGACGCGATTAGCACCGAAGAAAAGCTGGCCGGATTCCACCAGGTCGAAAACACCTATCTTTCGACCTTCCAGACGCTGGGCGGACTCGGCCTGCTGCTCGGCACATTTGGATTGGCGACTGTGTTGTTGCGCAACGTGCTGGAACGGCGACGCGAACTGGCGCTGATGCGCGCGGTCGGTTACCGGTCATCGCATCTGTCGCTGATGGTGATTGCTGAAAATGCGCTTTTGCTGGGTTGCGGATTGTTGACCGGAGTATTATGCGCGTTGTTGGCTATCATTCCAGCGCTGGTTGCGCGCGGCGGGCGATTGTCCGCGGTGTCGTTGGGGTTGTTGTTGCTGGCAGTGTTGGTGACGGGGCTGGCGGCTTCGCTGATTGCGGTCGGAGCGGTCATTCGCTCGCCGCTGCTTCCGGCTCTGCGGACGGAGTGATCGCGCGCCTGGACAAGGCTGTGGCGCGGCGACTCGCTCATCACGACGGTTGCCGCATCCACGTCTTCGAGGTAATCTCTGTGACTTCGACGTATCCTGACTGAGAAATTTCACACGCGCAGTCGCATAAAATTCTCATTCAATCCGATATTCACCTTGAGGTGTTGGTATGCATCAGTTTTCTGTTGGAATAGTTATGGCTCGTCTGCTCGCGCTATTCGCGGTTTTGTTCATCGCGGCGCCCGCCTTTTCGCAAGACTCCAATCCGGTCAGCGTCTCGGTAAAGCTCGATCAAAATCAGTTGAAACCAGGGCAAGCGGCGAAGTTGCTGGTCACGGCCAAGATCGAACCGGGCTGGCATTTATACGCGTTGACGCAACCGCCGCCACCGCGCGCCGCCAAAATTACCATTGACGAAAGCGGCGTCTTCAAAATGAACGGCGCAGCGCAGCAGCCGAAGCCGAAGATCTACAAGGACCCGAATTTTTCGCTGCCGGGCGAGCCGCCCTTTATGTCTCAGGCTTTTCAAAACGAGGTGACTTTCACCGCGCCGATCAAAGTCAGCAATGACGCGCAACCAGGCGCGCAAAAACTGATCGCCAAATTTGGTTATCAGGTGTGCAACGACACCATCTGTCTGCGGCCTCGAACCGACACGCTTGAAGTCGAAACGATGATCGACGCCGGGACTGGCGCTCCATTGCCAACCAAAGCCGCCAGCCCGACTCCGACGCCTGCAAATCAATCCGCGCCGGAGACCGCGCCGTCGCCCACGCCTGAATCGCCCGCTCCGACTGCGACTCCAGTGATGGTCGCTGGCATGATAGGCGGCGCCAGCCCGAACGCGCCACCGCCAGCGAACAACGTATCAGACGATGACTTGGCAAAGAGTTTGAAGAATCGCGGGCTGTTCGGCTTCATCTGGTTTGCGATCATCCAGGGATTGCTGGCGCTGCTCACGCCGTGCGTCTTCCCGATGATTCCGATCACGGTGTCGTTCTTCACCAAACGCGATCAGCAAACGCGCGGCGCGGCCGTGGGCCAGGCGGGCTTCTTTTCCGCCGGCATAATTTTCACTTACACCGTGCTCGGACTGGCGCTGGCGTTGATCGCGGGGCCGGCCGGTTTGAATAAACTCGCGGCCAGCCCGTGGATGAACCTGTTTCTGACCGCGTTGTTCGTCCTCTTCGCGCTCAATCTTTTCGGGATGTTTGAAATCAGGTTGCCGTCGGGGCTGATCTCGAAGCTCGACGCCCGCGCTCAGACCGGCCAGTCTGGAGCGACCTTCGCCACCATCCTGATGGGCATCACGTTCACGCTGACTTCGTTCACCTGCACAACCGCGTTTGTCGGCACGGTGTTGATTTATGCGACGCGCGGCGATTGGTTCTGGGCGATTGTCGGAATGCTGGCGTTCGCCACAGCGTTCGCGCTTCCCTTCTTCCTGTTCGCGCTGTTTCCGCGCTGGCTGTCGAGTCTGCCGAAATCGGGCGGATGGTTGAACAGCGTGAAGGTCGTGATGGGGTTTCTGGAGATCGCCGCCGCGTTCAAATTCCTGAGCAACGTTGATCTGGTCTGGGGATGGAACACCGTGTCGCGCAACCTGGTGCTGGCCGCGTGGGTAGCGCTCACGCTGGTCACGGCGATTTATTTGCTTGGCAAGATTCAATTGCCGCATGACACGCCGGTCGAACGGCTGGGCGTGGCGCGAATGCTGTTCGCCACCTTCTTCTTCGCCGTGACGTTTTATCTGCTGACGGGGTTATTCGGCGCGCCTTTGGGCGAACTCGATGCCTGGCTGCCGCCTGAAGAGACGAACGGACGAATTGCCGCTTCATCGGTTTCGGGCAATGCCGGCGGGAACGCCTGGATCGAAAGCTACGACACGGCAATCGAGAAAGCGCGCGTTGAAAATAAACCCGTCTTTTTGAACTTCACTGGCGTGACCTGCACCAACTGCCGCTGGATGGAGAAAAATATGTTTCCCGATCCGCGGGTGAAAAAAGAACTGGATCGTTTTGTGCTGGCTGAACTGTTCACCGACCGTGAAACATCCGAGCATCAAGCTGAAGACGAAAAGAACGCCGAACGCCAATCGCAGCAATTTGGCAGCGCGGCGCTTCCGCTTTACGCCATCATCTCGCCCGATGAGAAAACGCTGGCCGTCTTCCCCAGCCTGACGCGCGATAAGCAGGAGTTCATCAGCTTCCTGCAACGCGGATCGAGCAGTTTCGCGCAGCAGACAGCGCGGAGGTAAAAAGACAAGGACAGGTAAGTCCTACTCACCCCAATCGCTGAGCGCCTTTCGTGTCTGCACGATCTGGCCCAGGTGATAAGCGTTGTGATCGGCGACCAGCAATACCTCGCGCAAATACGTCCGCCCTTCGCCGTGCGGAATCTCAGCCGTCAAATCCACACTCTGATCTTCAACCAGCCTGACGACCTCTTCGAGGTCGGTGAAGAATCCGGCGACCGAAGCTGCCCACGCCTCTTCCGTCGGATCGCCAGTTTCTTTCGGCCAATAGCCTTCGGGGAAATCGGGCGAAACCCAGGAAGCGTCGAGCGTGTAGCGTAAGATGTCTTCCTGCGCGAGGCGCATGTGCTCAAGCTCTTCCCAGACTGAATGCAGACCATCCGCCGGCCGCTCGTTTCGCAATGCCGGATCAAGGCCGTTTAGAGCCTGCTCTGGTGTGACGTGCGCGTGCCCGCCACGCAACAATTCGACGAGGTTTTGACGTAGGATTAAATCGTTCATTCCACCTCCCGCAGTTCAATGGCTGCCATCACTTCCGGCTCACGTCTTCGCCGGCAAACTCCCTCAAGTAAGTGTTGCCTTTGTATTCAAGCTCGTTGTGAATGCCGATCTTCGACGTGTAGTAAGCGTGCGCAACGCGCGATTTGAGTTCGACGAAGAATTTCTCTTCCGGCTTTTGTGGATTTGTCTCATTCTGCGCGATTCGTTCAAGCAAGGCGACGCGCTGCTCCGGCGAAGCTTGCATAAACGACCGCCCGCTCATCTCGTTTGAAATCTGATCAACCAGCTTCAACCCCTCGCGCCACTGCCGCTTCGGCTCTTCTTCCGGCGATTCAGCCAGGCGTTGATCAATGTACTCGGCGGCTTTTGCCGCGCGAGCGCCGGGTGAATGGTCGTCGGCGGGAATGATCAACTCGCTCAATTCGTCAACCAGCGCAATCTCAGCCGGCGTGAAGAAGCGCGGGCGACGGCTTTGCGTTTTGGCGCTGCGGCGAGATTTGGCTTGCGGCAAGGCTGGAACAATCATTGCGCCTGCCGTCAGCTTGATGATTTCGCGGCGAGTCACGCCTGTCTCGTCCGCAATTTGAGATGCGGGATTTGAGATTTGAGAATCCGCCTCTTCATCTTCTTCAATCCGCAATCCGCAATCCGCAATCCGCATTTTCACAGGTTTCCTTTCTTGAACTCATCGGCCAGGTAATCGCACGAACGCCAAGCCAGCGCCATAATCGTCCACGTCGGATTTTGACAGGCCGCGCTGACGTGGCTGCTGCCGTCAACGACGAACAGGTTCTTCACGTCGTGCGATTGTTGAAATTGATTGACCACGGAAGTCTTCTTGTCATTGCCCATCCGCGCCGTGCCGAGTTCGTGAATTGACCAGCCTTCGGTCAGCATCTGTTTGCTGACGCTGACGATCTCGATGCCTGCCGCTTCAAACATCTCCTGCGCCATTTCGGCCATGTCTTCGCACATCCGCTTTTCGTTGTCGCCGAATTTGTAGTTGAAGCGCAGCACGGGAATTCCCCAGCGGTCTTTCATTTCGGGATCAATCTCGACGTAGTTCTCGTAACGCGAGAGCACTTCGCCGAATGCGCCCATCGAGACGAAGGCCCCGGCGTAATCGCGCACCCGTTTTTTGTAGCTCGCGCCGAAGCCCGGCTGACCGATTGCGTCGCCGGGAAACATCGTCGTTCCGCTGCCGCCTTCAAAGCCGTAAGCGCGGATGAACTTCGGATGTTTTTCCGACAGATTGCGGAAACGCGGGACGTAAAAGCCTCCGGGCCGCCCGTCGTCGAGCGTGCGTTTGGCTCCGATCTTGTTTTTATAAATGCCGAGCACGCTCGGCCCCATCACGTGCTCGCAGAAGTTGTGACCGACCTGCCCGCTGGAATTGCCCATGCCCGCCGGGTGAATCCGCGATTTCGACAGCAACATCAACCGGGCGGATTCGAGCGTCGAAGCGGCCAGCACCACGACCTTCGCCTTCGCCTCGTAACTCTTGCCCGTCGCCGTATCAACGAAAGCCACGCCGCGAGCCTTGCCAGTGTTTGTGTCAACCAGGATTTCGCTGACCGTCGCGTTCGTGCGGATCGTCAGGTTGCCCGTGTCGAACGCCGGAAAGATCAACCCGGTCGGCGAATCGAAGACGGCGTGAATGTCGCATCCGCCCGCCCGCCGGGCGCACGCGCCACGACCGAAACAACGCATCCGATATTTGTTCTTCACGCCCTCAGTCGTCACGCCCGCGCGATAAGGCGTCAACGTTCGCCCCATCTTCGCCAGCGAACCGCGCAGATGGACTTCGGCTTCGTTCAATCTGGTCGGACGCTGGAAGATGCTGTCAGGCAAATAGGGCAGATTCTCTTTCACGCCCGAAATGCCGAGCAGCAGATCAACCTTGTCGTAATACGGCGCGATGTCTTTGTACTCAATCGGCCAATCCACGCCGTAACCATCGCGCGACGCCGCTTTGAAATCGTAATCAGACAGCCGCAGCGCCAATCGTCCCCAGATGTTGGTCTTGCCGCCCAGGACTCGCGAGCGCACCCAGGCGTAATTCGTCCCCGTGTACGGATGGTCTTTTTCGTCAACGACCAGGTTCTTGCTGTAATCCGAACCGCCCCAACCCTGCACGTAGGAATAAACGTGATTGGCCTTGATCCCGGCGGCGTAAGGTGGCTGGCGGATCGTGTATTCGTTCAGCGAGAGCGCGTGATTGCCGGGCGGCATATCACCGCGACGCGGATGCTCGTAAGGCCATTCGGTGGATTTCAACTCTTCCGTCGTGTTGACCTTCCGGCCCGCTTCGAGCAGCAGGACTTTCATCCCGTGTGAAGTCAACACGTGCGCAGCCATCCCGCCCGCCGCGCCAGAGCCGATGACGACGGCGTCGTAGACTTTGTTGAGGTTGACTGTTTTGTCATCCGGCAAGTTGATTGTCATTAAACTCATTCGTCGGGTCGAAACGAGCTATGGAGACGAAGGCGAATGGCGGGCGAGAAGCTCGCGGATGACCGCCACCAGTTCAACTGGCACGATCATAACTGTTTCGGTTGGCGACTCGAACGCAGCTTCATCTTCCGCGACGGCTTCGTCTTCGGTTTGCGCTTCGTAGTAGGCGAGGACGCGCTGCACGCGGTCTTCGTCCCAGCCTGGTGGAAACTCATTTTCTTTCATCGCTGTTTCTTCCTCTTACGCCGCCGGTGCGCCGCCAAAGCCTTGCCGGTTACTTCATAAGCCGTGATGACAAAGGCGCTGTGCGGAACCGGATCGGGCACGTAAATGACGCGCAGGTAACGCCCGGCGCGTGTCTGGCCAATGGCGATGCGCGAACCTTCGCGCCCGCTCCGATCTTCAGTCGGACTATTCAATACATCCTCGACCTCGCGCTCATCAACGCCGTGCTTGTAGATATGCGGCAGACCGGTCGCGGGATCGAGGTAGAAGCGAATATTCATAGGCCACACCTATTGTAACGTTGCGCTATTCGCGGCAACAAGGCATCACCATCTCCTGCTGAGCGAGCAATTCTCTGAAGATCGCCGTGTTGATCCGCTCTCGTTTCGTATGGTCGAACTGAACTTCGGCGACCGGAACCTCGCCCAGAAAGGCCGCCGCCAGTCCCGGCAGGCGCTCCCACGACCCTTGCAGATCTTCTTTCGACAGCGCAGGCAGTTGATAGACGCGATAGCTTTTCGGGTAATCATCAAGCTCATCGTCGAAAGGACAATCAAAAAGATAGTCCTTCCCCTCGTAGCTCGTGATGAAGATGCACGGGAGGTCGTAAAAATCGCGGTAACGAATTGGCGCCCAGTCCATAGCAAACTCCTTTCGAAAACGCTCGAAGCCGTTCATCTATGACAGACAACAGCCACTCCGTTCATTCAGCCAATCTATGGCGCGAGTCCGACGCGCCGCACCAAAGCGATAAAGCGTGGGTCGGTGCGATAGCTATCCCAGAGCGGTTCAACATTGAGCGCAAGGACAAAGAAATCGTGATCTTCAACCGCCCTTTGCAACCGCGCGAGCGCTTGCTCCCTCTCCCCCAGCGCCGCATAGTTCAAGGCCAAGTCATGCTGCGTGACGTATCCGCTCTTCTCCCGCTCCATCAGGCGGCCAATTTGTCTTTTCCGATATTCCTTCAATCCACCTGTGGCAAATGATGCCTTCAGCCTGGCGATCTCGTCCGCTCCGGTTCCACGGGCTTCCGCCTGCTTCAAGCGCGCGGCAATGGCTCCCTGCTCGTCTCCTTTCATTTCATAAGCTCTGATCATCCACATGTAAGCAGGGCCGGCCTTCGGGTTCAACTCAATCGCCCGGCGCGACTGTTCGATGGCTTCGTCATACCGGCGCGCAAAGAAGAGATACATGGCGACATTTCTGCTGATCCATTGATCCGTCGGATCAAGCGCTTCCGCTTTTCTACTCTCTGCGATGCCTTCCTCGAAGCGCCTCATAATTTTTATAAGGTAACCCGCATACTCATGGCGCACATCCGCTGAATTGGGATTGAGATCAAGGGCGCGCTTGTGTTCCTGCTCGGCGCCCTTAAAGTCCCATTCAACGTCGGTCTTGTACATTGCCAAGTAAGAATGAGCTTCGGCAAGCTGGTCGTCGAGCTTCAGCGCCTGGTCATAATAGGCCTTTGCTTTTGGACTGAATTCCCGCACCGAGGCATATCCGAGCCAGGGCAACGAAGCATAACAGTAACCCAGCGTGGCGTGCGCGAGGGCGAAATTAGGATCAAGGGTAATCGCCTGCTCAAAGTAAGTGATAGCCTTTTCGGCCTCCGAAATCCGGCGTTGATGCAGCAGGTGGCGGCCTCTGACGTAAAGCAGCCACGCTTCCGGGCTGCTGGTATAGCGTTTCGCCAGCAATTCCTTGTCTGCGCCGCTTAGCGTCAATTTGAGCGAGTTGACTACTTTTCCGGAAAGGGCGTCTTGGATGGCGAAAAGATCGGCGGCTTGTTGGTCGAAGGTGTCAGCCCACAGCATCGCTCCGTCCGCCACACGCAACAGTCGCAGCGTAAATCTGATTTTGTCGCCTGAGCGCTGGTAACGGCTGTCGAGCACCGCATCCACCTTCTGCTCTCGTCCCGCGGCAAGCGGGTCCAGATCGGGACGCGCGTATTTTTCGACCGCGCCTTCGGGACGGACGATCAATTGGCGCAAGCTGCCGAGCCGGGTGATTAAGATGCTGGCTACGCCCATCTCCAGCGATTCGTCACGCTCACCGGGATGGACAGCCCTCGGCGGCAGCACGGCGATTGATTTGATCGCCATGTCGGGCGCAACCGGCTGGCGTTTCGTGGGCCAGGAACTGATCGCGCCAGCAACTCCGATCAGCAGCAGCACTGCCAGCGAGACTACAAGCACAGGTCGCCGCCTCATCCATTTTATTGGGTGGCTGATGCCCGGCGCTGCCGGCGCCTGCGGCTTCGTCTCTGCGGCGACAGGAATTTCCTTTTCCTGTACAGAGGCGACAAAGCGATACCCGCGTTTCGGTATGGTCTCGATCAACCGCTCTCCGTTTTCACTCAGCGTCTTCCTCAAGATCGAGATGTTGGTTGCGAGGTTGGCCTCTTCAACGATCACATCAGGCCAAACCAACTTCATCAATTCATCTTTTTCCAGCAGATGTCCGTGATGTTCGACCAACGCGAGCAGCAGGTCGAAGACTTTTGGTTGAAGCGGGACGACCTTGCCGTCCCGCAGGAGGAGTCGTTCGGCGACGTCCAATCGAAATGATTCGAATTCGTAGATGTGTTGTGACCGATGGCTCATAACCACTCCAATCAGGGCTTTTAGCGCGCCCCTAGAAATTCCCTGGAAAATCCCTAGCGTCCTCATAAGACTTCGCCGCGGCGCTGAGCGTACCGTCCGCAGCCGAATGAGCCAGTAAAACTGTTTGCAAATACGGGCGCATTCTAAGGCAGGCGTGTGGCCGGAGCAATCCGGCTGCGGCCTGCCTTACCCGATGGCGTCAATTCGGTAGTCACAAAAGGAGATACTATGCTCAGCCCAGGAATCTTGCGCAGTTCAATCTTTTTACTCTGGCTGGTGGCAGCGGCGGCAATCGCTCAAGCTCAGACTTCCCGCACGGCCTCGGCGGCCTCATACCTCGAACGCGGCAATCAGTGGATGGCGAAAGGTGAGCTGGATCGCGCCATTGCCGATTACGACTTGGCCATCACTTTTGATGCGCGGGTTGCCATCGCCTGGTACAACCGCGGCCTCGCCCGGCAACGCAAGGGCGATCTGGCCGGGGCGCTCCACGATTACGACCGCGCCATCGAACTGAACCCGCGTAACGCCGACGCCTACCAAAATCGTGGCGCTGTCCTCTACCAGCAGGGCGAACTCGACGCGGCGATCAGCGATTTCAGCAAGGCGATTGAGATCAATCCGCGCGACACAAATGCCTGGGTGAATCGCGGCTCGGCGCGCGGCGACCAGGGTGACCAAGCCGCCGCCATCGCCGACTTCGATCAGGCCATCAAGCTCGACCGGCGCAACGTCGTCGCCTGGACGAATCGCTGTAGCGCACGTTACCGCCAGGGGGCGCTGGACGCAGCGATTGTGGATTGCACCCAGGCGCTCAAGCTGGACGCGCGCCGCGCCTTTGCCTGGAACAGTCGAGGGGTAGCGCGGCTGGAGAAAGGCGAGGTGGACGGCGCGCTGGCTGACTTTGATCAATCTATCGCGCTCGATTCGCGACGGGCGGTTTTTTACAACAATCGCGGCAGGACGTGGCTACAGAAAGGCCAGCCTGAGCGCGCCCTCGGCGACCTTGACCGCGCTCTCGCGCTCGATCCAAAACTGACCGATGCCTGGTACCAGCGCGGCATTGTTTGGTTTGCGAGAGATGATTTCGCGCGGGCGATTGCGGATTACGACGAGGCGCTGAAACTCAATCCACGACTGGCCGATGTCTATTGCAGTCGCGGCGTCGCCCGGTTGTCTCTGGGTAAGCCGGAAGAGATTGAAGCTGACTTCGCCCGCTGCCGCGCGCTGGGCGGGACGCCGAAGCCCGAAGCCGAAGCGTTGCTGCGCGAAATGAAAAGGCAGCGAAAGCCGAAATAGCTCCGGCAAGATAGATCACCCACAGTCTGCGTTCTTCACACAGTGACTTAGATGCAACGAGCCGCTCGGCCAGAGTAGCGCAAACTGTCGAGTTTGCGCTGCTTTCTCTATCAGCCCATTGCTGAAGCCGCGCAAATGTCGAGTTGCGCGGTTTCATCAGCGAACCCGCGGATCAAGCCGCGCAAACTCGACAGTTTGCGCTACTCTGGCCGAAAAGCTTTCCCGGATTCGAGCGGGGTTATATGATCCAGCCGGCGTCTACGGATTGGCGCCCTCGAACCTCAAAAACAACCCAGAGTGGAGATCGAAAACATGAAACGAATGATCGGATACTTGTTGGTGGCCATGCTCATCTTCAATCCCGTTCTCGCCGAAGACTGGCCTGAATGGCGCGGCAAGGGGCGAAGCGGAATTTGGACGGAGTCTGGCATCCTGGACAAATTCCCGGAGAAAGGATTGACCGTGGCCTGGCGCACGCCGATTCACGGCGGCTTCGCGGGGCCGGCTGTGGCTGCGGGCCGCGTCTTCGTGACTGACTTCAAACGGTCGGCTGGGAAGAAAGGGATCGAGCGCGCGCTTTGCCTGGACGAGAAGTCTGGCAAGATTCTTTGGACGCGCGAATGGGATGCGGACTATCAGGGTATCAGCTACGACAATGGACCGCGCGCCACGCCGACCGTTGATGGCGACCGGGTTTACGTCCTTGGGGCGAGCGGCAAGCTGTTCTGCCTTAACGTTCGGACGGGCGCCGTGATCTGGCAAAAAGATTACGTCAAGGATTACGGAACGCAGATGCCGGCCTGGGGGATTTCGAGCGCGCCGCTGGTTGACGGAAACCGCTTGATCGCCATTGTCGGCGGCCAGCCGGACGCAATGGTGACGGCTTTCGACAAAATGACCGGCAAGGAAATCTGGCGGGCGCTGCCTTCGGATTCCGAACAGGGTTACAGCCAGCCTGTGATCGTCGAGTCGAGGGGAATTCGGAAGGCAATCATCTGGCACCCGACAGCAGTGGTTGCGCTCGATCCGGCGACGGGTAAGGTTTATTGGCAGCAGCCTTTCCGGGTCAACCTGGGCACGTCGCTGATGACGCCGGTCTGGAGCGGATCGCGCCTGCTGGTTTCCTGCTTTTACAACGGCTCGATGTTGCTCGACCTGACGGGGGAAAAGTCCAGCGTGCTCTGGAAGGGCAAAAGCGTCAGCGAGATCAATACCGATGGCCTGCACACAGTCGTCAACACTCCGGCGATTGATGGAGAGCACATTTATGGAATTTGCAGCTACGGGCAGTTCCGGTGTCTGAACCTGAAGACCGGCGAGCGTGTCTGGGAGACGATGGAAGTGACGAAGGAGAAGGCGCGCTGGGCTTCGGGGTTCATCGTGCGCAACGGCGACCGTTACTTCATCAACAACGACCGCGGCGAGTTGATCATCGCCAGGCTTTCACCGAAGGGCTATCAGGAAATCAGCCGGACACAACTGATCAAGCCGACCACCAATCCGGGGAACCGCCGCGAGTTGGGCGTGGTGAACTGGTCCCATCCGGCATACGCGAACCGTCACGTCATCGCGCGGAATGATGAAGAGATTATTTCTGTCTCGCTGGGAAAGTAAGGCGTCAGGCGAGGCTTCGCAAACCAAACTCTGGGCGGACCTACACCTCGGAAGGCAAAAGAACAGTGATGCCCGGATAGCGTTTGAAATCGTTTTTATTGAAGGTCACCAAATGTGTGATGCCGTGAACTTTCATCACGGCCACGAGCATTGCGTCGTGAACCTGGACGCCTGAGACTGAATGAGTGGATACCAGCCGCCGCCATTCCTGATGCGTGGCCAGGCTTTCCGGCAGGAGCCGAAACCGCTTTTCTATCAGGCCGGCTTTTCGTTCAGTCATTTGAAGAGAGAGTCCAAGCCCTCCACGCGCGTGCGCGGGACGTGTGCAGACGTTCCAGAACTCGACCAGAACCTGCGTTGTGTAACAAAGGTCTTCTCTGTTCGCTCTCAGTTTACGGATGGCGTCGAGGGCGACTTGCCGGTCGGGATCGGTCCGCTTTGCCGCGCGCAGGAAAATGTTCGAGTCAATCAGATAAGCCATCAGTCGTGATCAAAGTAGATGTCTTCGCGTGAGTAAGTGATTGTAGACGGCGGCAAATGATCCGTCCCTTCAGCCAGCGCCTCCATATCGGCCATAAACGCATCTACGGACGCATCCGCCAATTCGTCATCTGTGTCATTGGTCAATCCAAGCAACCGGCGCAAATACTCGTTTACAGAGAGGCCGCTGGCTGTGGCCTGAGCAATGAGAGCTTGTACGATCTCAGGCGTGATCTGTTCTTGCAGCGTTGCGTTCATAATCTTTACCTCTGGTCTCATTGTTCGTTAATACCATCCACTGCAGCAGCAGTTGCTCTTAGGATAATACGCGATCAGGGACGACAGCAATGAGCGGTTTCAACCTAACTCGCAGCCAGGAACAGCGGTAAAAAAACAGGCTCGACGACATCCGAGCGTCGCCGAGCCTTTCCGTCTGTGATCAATTCAGCTCCGATTTTAGAAGCTGAGCTTCAACAAGTAACGAACCACGCGTCCGCCCCCATCGCCGAACTGCGGTTGCAGGAAGCGTCCGCCCGGCGTGGTCAGCGCGCTGGCCGCCGGTCCTGCCGGGAGCGGCGAGAACGGGCTGACGCTCTGCGTGCCGTACTGCGGGTGGTTGAAGATGTTGAAGAAGTCAGTGCGGAATTCCAACCGCGTGCCTTCGGTGATCACCACCTGCTTGCGGATGGCGAAGTCGAAGTTGTTGATGCCGACAGTCCGCTCGGTGTTGCGGCCCGCCGTGCCAGTGCGCTGGATGCTTTGAGCCTGGCCCGCGTTGAAGGCTGGCAGGCCGATGTAACGCGCCGTGCTCGGATCAATCGCCGCGTTGCCCGCGTCCGGGTTGGTGTAGCCGGTAATCGCGCCCGTCGTCGCGTTCACCACGGGGACAGCGCGGACGCCACGCTGCCCGCTGGGATTCAAATTGGGACGGTCGTTGTTGCCGCCGACGCCATTTGAATCGGCCCCGTTGGTCACGGTGTAAGGCACGCCGCTCTCGAACGTCGTGATGCCCGAAAGCTGCCAGCCGCCGGCGATCCGGCCCAGCGCGCCGCGTTGTTCGCGCATCAACGGCAGGTCGTAAACGTAAGTGAATGTCGCCCGGTGCGTGCGGTCGAAGAATGAGACCGCGCGCTCCAGGCGTTCGCCGCCGAGAACGTGGGGGACGATCGGGAGCGACGAGTTGGACAGCCCGTTGCCGGTGGCGGCGAAAATCTCGCTGCCGTTATCAATCAGCTTCGACCAGGTGTAAGCGCCCGTCAGCGCCAACCCTTTGTTGAAGCGCCGGGTCACGTTCAACTGCGCCGCGTGATAGATCGAAGAACCGCTGTTGGCTCGCACGGTGCGCGAGCCTTGCAGATTGTCCAACCGGCCCGAAGTCGGCCCGGTGTAACCCGCCGGTGTGATGCGCAGGCTGGCCGGGACCGTCGGGTTGGCGTCTTCGTTCATAAAGAGCTTGGTTCCCTTCGATCCCACATACGAAGCGTCCACGATCAGATTGCCCGGCAGTTCGCGCTGAACGCCGAGCGACCAGCGCTGGTAGTACGGATTGACGAGGTTGGGGTGGGCCAGCGTCTGCGCGTCGAGCGGCGTCAGCGCCCGCGACGTTTGCGGCACCAGCGAAGACAGATTGGGGAGGCCGCGCGGGTTCTGCGCCGTGACTGCCGAGGTGACGAGCGTCGCCACGACGTTCGGCGCGGAGCTAGCCGCGTTTGAGGCGATGTTGTTGAAGAATGAATCGTATCCGATCTGGTAGCCGCCGCGAATGACCGTCTTGCGCTCGCCCAAAAGCCATCCGAGCGCGCCGCTTGAGAACGACGGCGAGTAGGCGATGCCGATGGTCGGGGCGAAGTTGTTGTTGTCGTCCGCGACCTTGCTCGGCTGGTTCCACGGACCGGTCAAGTTCGTCGGGTTTACGTTGAACAGTCCCGTGAAGGCCGCCGTGCGCAGCGTGTTGATCGGGTTGCCGAAATTTTCGTAGCGCAAACCCAGCGTCAGCGTCAGCGCGTCGTTCACGCGCCAGCGATCCTGGAAGAAGTAGGCCTGGCGGAACAGGATCGGGTAATAGCGCGGGCTGCCGAAGTCGCGGTTGGCGCTGCCCGTGGTCGGTCCCGAACCGCCGAAGTCATCGAGGAAGTTGGCGAAGCCGTTGAAGCCGCCGCCCGCGCTGTAATTGAGCGAGCCACGCTCGTTGATCGGCGCGAACTGGCGCGAACGCTGCTTGAGCAGGTCGAAGCCGAAACGCCAGGTGTGAGCGCCGCTCACATAAGTCATCGTGTCCTGGATGACGTAGTTGTTGGCGATCCGTCCCTGCGGCAGGTTGGTCTGGACGCCGAAGTTGTAGGTCGCGCCGGTGACGTTCGTGATGCCGGAGATGACGATGCTGGGCAGGGTTTGCGCCAGCGGATTCGGTGGATCGAACGGGAAGGCGAACGCCAGGCGGTTGTACGACAGGCGCAGTTCGTTGGTCAGGCTCGGCGAGAAGACGTGGGTCTCGCTGATCAGGAAATTCTGGAAGCGGTTGGCTTCCGCGGTGGTGAAGCCGGGCAAGCCCAGCGTCGCGCCGCCGAAAGGTTCGTTCTGGTCGGCGAAAAGGTAACGCGCCGAAAGCTGCGATTTCTCGCTCACCTTGTGATCAATGCGGAGTTGGAACTGCGGCTCGAAGAGTTGCTGCGGGAACGTCGTGGTCGCCGTGCCGAACTGGATGTCGGGGCGATTCAAACCGAGCGGCTCGTTGAAGAATTGCGAAGCCGCCAACACGCCGTCCGTCGCCGCCAGATAATTGTCCGGGCGCGGATTGGCGCCCGCCGGGAAGAGCGCGCGCAACGCCGCGCGGCCCGCCGCCGAAGGCACGATTATGCTCGTCGTCTGGTTCGACGCCTGGCGCTGATTCTGATACGCCACGAAGAAGAACGTGCGGTCACGCCCGTTATAAAACGCCGGGCCACCCTGGCCGAAGCGCGGAAACAGCAGCGGGCCGCCGAAGGTGCCCGCAAAGACGTGCTCGGTTCCGTAAGGCGGATAGCCACGCAGCTTGATGGCCGGGTCGAGCGATTGCTGGTTGGTGATCGCGTCGTCGCGCGTCGAATCGTATTGCCACGAGAGCGTTCCGTGAAACTGGTTACCACCGGAGCGCGTGATCGTGTTGACCACTGCGCCGCCCGCGCGCCCGAACTCGGCGTCGTAATTCGAGGTCTGCACCGAAACTTCTTTCACGGCGTCCGGATTTTTGATCTGGAAGCCCTGGCCGGCGATCGAGATGTCGTTGTTCTCGGTGCCGTCAATCAGGAAGTTGTTCGAGCGCCCGCGCCCGCCGTTGACCGAGAAGGTGTCGCGACCGAAGGCGAAGCGGTTGGTCGAAACGCCGGGCACAGTGAGCGCGAGCGAGACCGGATTGCGCGTGGCGAAGGGCAACTCGGTGATCCGCGTCTGGTCAATGTTGCCGCCGCGCACTGGCGCTTCCGTTTGCAGCAGCGCGCCCGACTCCGCCGTGACATCCACGGAAACTTCCTGCGCTCCCGGCGCGAGTTGCGCGTCCACCGTGGCTGTTTGATTGGCGCTCACGACGATGTTGTTTTTGACAACCGCGCCGAAGTTCGCCGCCGAGAATTTGATCGAGTATGTGTCGAGGTCAACAGCCTCGAAGCGGTAAAAGCCCTCGTTGTTGGCGACCGTCGAACGGCTGACGGAAGTGGCCGTGTTGGTGAGCGTGACGACAGTGCCGGAGATGACCGCCCCGTTCGGATCGGTGACTGTGCCGCTAACCGTCCCTCGGCTGGTTTGCGCCAACGCCGTGAGTGACAGGCCGCAGAGCGCAAGCGCAAAAAGTAATACTTTGATTTTCATAGCTCCCTCCATTGAAATGAAGTGTTCGTGGAATGTCGCGGTTGGAATCGAGTCCAACCAGATTGATACAAGAAGCGCCGCTCTTGCGCGCAACTGTCGTTACACTGGAAGTGGGCGAGTAAAAAGCCTGATTTCAATGAGTGAAATATGTGGTTTGAGGAATGGAGCCGAGGAACGGTTCAAAAATTCGCATGGCGTTTGAATTCTCGGATAAGGAGCGGAACAGCATTTTGTAAGGCTATCAAGACGAACGCGGCTTCGGGGCGAGACACATCACCGTCCCGATAAGCCGGTACAAGCCGGTGAATTTCCGGCGAGCCGAAAAACACAAGCGTACAGCTTTGCCTGAGCGCCTTTGATTCCTCTTTTCCGCTGTCATTCGCTGCCAGGTTCGGCTATCCTTTGCCCGCCATTGAAAACGGCTGCGGCCGAATGACCCCAGCCCATCGAGAGGAGAAGAGAGTATGCTCAGCGCCTTGAAATTTCGCCTGGTAATCGCCATCGTCGCCTTCCTGTTTGTTTTGAACCAGCCCGCGTCGCAACTGGCGCAACAGTCCCAACCACCGAAGCAGGAACAGAAGCCCGCAACGGCGCCACAACCGTCAAACCCGTCCGATCAGGAAAACGCCGTCCGCATCTCCACCCAGTTGGTCCAGATTGACGCCACCGTCACGGACAAGAACGGCGAACACGTCGAAGACTTGACCGAAGACGATTTCATGCTGACGGTTGACGGCAAGAAGCAGGCGATCACTTACTTCACTCTGGTCAAACTGCCTGAACCGAAGCCCGCTGGCGCAGCCGGGACCAAGGTCTCAAAATCAACTCCGGCTCCGCCAACCGCGCCGGCAAAGGTGATCGCGCCCGAACAGGTCAAACGAACCATCGCCTTCGTCGTTGATGACCTCGGCCTGTCGTTCGAGAGCACGTACTGGACGCGGCGCGCGATCAAGAAATTCGTGGACGAGCAGATGCAGGAGGGCGACCTGGTGGCCATCATCCGCACCGGGCGTGGGCTGGGCGCGTTGCAACAGTTCACGTCTGACAAAAGAATCCTTTACGCGGCGATTGAGAAGCTGTCGTGGAATCCGAATAGCCGCGATATGATCCCCCGGTTCGGTTCGGTTGAGAGCAACGATCAACGCACGCAGGAAGCGCAGGACGCCGAAGCCCGCTTTGAAGATTTCCGCGAAACCGTCTTCTCCGTCGGCACGCTCGGCGCGCTGAATTTCGTCGTTCGTGGCCTGCGCGAATTGCCGGGGCGCAAGAGCGCGATCCTGATCTCGGACGGTTTTCGATTGTTCGGACGCGAACGCGACAACGCGCAGGTGCTCGAACAGGTGCGGCGTTTGACCGATCTGGCCAACCGTTCGAGCGTGGTCATTTACTCGCTCGACGCGAAAGGGCTACAAACATTGTTCCCTTCGGCGGCGGAGAGCGCAGGCGGGTTGACCGGGCCGCAATTCGCCGAGCGGCTGTCGCGGATGTCGCAGGCCAACAACGATTCGCAGGAAGGGCTGACTTTCCTGGCGCAGGAGACCGGCGGCTTCGCCGTGCTCAACAACAACGATCTCAACCTCGGCATCCGGCGCGCGCTCAAGGATCAACAGAGTTATTACCTGATCGGCTTCGATCCCGAAGACGAGAAGTTCGACCGGAAATATCATTCGATCAAGTTGAAAGCGAACCGCGCCGGATTGCAGGTGCGCACGCGCGCCGGATTCATCGGCTTCCCGGACAACCCGAAACCGCCGGCTCCGCAAACGCGCGACGCCCAAATCCTCTCGGCGCTATTTTCTCCGTTCGGCGCGCGCGACCTGTCGCTGCAGATGACCTCGTTCTTCTTCAACATGCCGAACCCGGAGCGCAAACTGAAGAACGACCCTGAAAATATCTCGTTCGTCCGCTCGCTCTTCCACTTCGACGCGTCGAACCTGACGTTCAAAGACGCCGGGAACGGCGAGAAGTTGGTGAAGCTGGAGATCGCGACCTTCACCTTCGACGAGAACGGCGCGGTCGTCGAACAACACGGGCGCGCCTTCGAGTTGCGGCTCGACCAGGAGCAGTACCGGGTGGCGTTGCAGCGAGGCTTCAACGCCACCGACAACTTCGTGGTCAAAAAGCCCGGCGCTTATCAGTTCCGCGCCGTGATCCGCGACGCCGAGACCGGACGGTTGGGTTCCACCGGACAATTCATCCGGGTTCCCGACCTCGCCAAAAACCGTCTGGCGCTTTCGGGACTGATTCTGGCCGGGCCTGCCGCCGCCGGCCCGCAAACGAAAGCCGCCGAAGAGAGCGATGACCTACAACCCACGCCCTACGTGCGCCGCTTCTCGCGCAACGGCGAGATCGAATACGGCGCCGCCGTCTACAACCCGGCGCTGGACGCGAAGACCGGCAAACCGCAATTGACCATGCAGATGGAGTTTTACCGCGACGGCAAGGTCATCCACCAAATGGAAGCCCGACGGATTGATCCCGGATCAGACGCCAATCCGAAGCGGTTGGAGTGCGGCGGGAGATTGAAACTCACTGGCTTCCCTCCGGGCGATTACGTGTTGCGTCTGGTCGTCACCGATCAACTCGCCAAACAGAAGTATTCACGAGCCGAACAGTGGACGGATTTCAGCGTGCGATAAATCGCCACGCAACCCGGCGGCCCAAAAAACCATCTACGGCTATTATTTCGGAGCCTGGCCGGTTCCGGCCAAACTCACTTTTTGATTCAACATTTCATAGGCTGTCAGCTTGCTGATGTTTTTGAAGTATCCGGTTCTGGCGGCGAGTTGACCCTCCACGTCGTAACTGATGGTCTTTGAGAATTAAATGCAACAATAGCAGGGGAATCACGGCAAGGGAATAACAGCGCCGGACGCTTCATTCCTTTGCCTTCATTCCCCTGCATTGTTGCGCTTATTTCTCAAAGACCATAATTCGTTACTGCGTGGTGGCGGCCATTTTCTGAGGAAAATTCATGCGATCGAAATTTGCCCACACGTTGGCTTTTGGCCTCTTTTCATTTCTGCTTTGCGTCACCATCGGATTTGCGACCCAGCAATGGTCGCCCATCAACTTTTCTCTCGAACCTGCCGCTCGCGCGGCGCTGCCTTCTTCGTCGCTGGCCAATCTCAAAGACAAGACCTCGCGCGCCGGATTGATAGAAAGCTACGGACGATTGCCGCTGCGCTTCGAAGCCAATCGCGGCCAGACCGGCGCGCGCGTGAAGTTCATTTCGCGCGGCGCTGGTTATTCGCTGTTTTTGACCGGCGACGAAGCGGTGTTGCGGCTGCGCGGAACAACCAGCGATGCCTCAGCGGCTGAAGGCGACAAGCTCGCCAACGTTCGTCACTCGACTTTGCGAATGAAGCTGGTCAACGCCAACCCCGCTTCACGCGTCACCGGATTGGACGAGGCGGCGGGTAAGAGCAACTACTTCATCGGCAACGACCCCGGCGCGTGGCGCACGAACGTGGCCAGTTACTCGCGGGTCAAATACGAGAGCGTTTATCCCGGCGTTGATCTGGTGTGGCACGGCGCCCAGCGGCAGCTCGAATACGACTTCGTCCTCGCGCCGGGCGCGCGGCCTGAGCGAATCAAGCTGGCCATCGAAGGAGCGGACGGCGTGGAGATTGATCGAGAGGGCGCGCTGGTGTTGCGCGTTGACGGGCGGAGCGCGCGGATGTTGAAGCCGGCGGCGTGGCAGCAGGTTGACGGCGAGCGGCGCGAAATCGCCTGCCAGTACCGGCTCGATGCGCAGCGCCGGATCGCGTTTGACATCGGCGAGTATGATTCAAGCAAACAACTCGTGATTGACCCAGTGCTGGTCTATTCGACGTTCATCGGCGGCGGTGGCTTCGATCAATCGCTGGACATCGCGGTTGACGGCGAAGGCGCGGCCTACATCACCGGACGAACCGATTCAACGGACTTTCCCGGCCCCAGCCAGATTCAGGCGAACAAAGCCGCGCAGCTTGACGCGTTCGTGTTGAAGCTCAATCCGGCGGGCAACGCCGTCGTGTACGCCACCTGGCTGGGCGGCGGCGCAAATGACTTCGGGCTGAAAATTGCGGTTGACAGCAGCGGCGCAGCTTACGTGAGCGGAACGACTGCGTCCGCCGACTTTCCGCTCAAGGATGCGATCCAGCAGACGCGCAAGGGCGCCGGCGATGCGTTCGTCGCCAAGCTGAACGCGGCAGGTTCGGCGCTGGTTTATTCCACGCTGCTCGGCGGTTCGGGAGACGAGGGCGTCGGGGGCCTGGCGGTTGACGGCGGCGGCAATGCTTTCGTGGCCGGGACGACCGATTCGACAGACTTTCCGCTCGCCGGCGCTTTTCAGAACGCGAGGCGCGGCAGCGGCGCTTACTCAAGCGGCAACGCGGGCGACAGTTGGAGCGCGATTGGCAATGGCTTGCAAAGCTTCGATGTCAACGATCTGGTCGTTGACGCGAACAACCCGATGACGATTTACGCCGCGACTGAGCGTGGCGTGTTCAAGACCACGGACGGCGGCGCTTCGTGGAACCGGCTCGGAGGCGAACAGTTTCTCAACTCCGTCACGCAACTCATCGTTGATCCGGTCAATCCGGCCAACCTCTACGCCGTCTCGTTCGGCTCGTTGTACAAAAGCGTGGACAGTGGCGCGACGTGGGCGCGGAAAAGTTTCAGCAACATTCGCGTCCTGGCGATTGATCCGGCGGCGCCGGCGACGCTTTACGCCGCCGCGATCAACGGTTTTTACAAGAGCAGCGACGGCGGCGAGACTTTCATGCCCAGAGCGATGCCGCCCATCGGAGGCGGCAGCGTTATCCGCGTTGACGCCGTCGCGGTTGATCCGGTCGCGCCGATGACGGTTTACACCGCGACCGATCCGGGCATCTATCGCAGCACGGACGGCGGCGCGACGTTCACTTATATCAGCGCCGGATTGTTCACCTCCGGGCAGCGGTATCAATACAACCAGTTGCTGATCAGCCGCAGCAATCCGCTGGTGATGTTCGCGTTGATCAGGTTCGGCGGAATCCTCAAAAGCGTGAACGGCGGGCGCGATTGGACGCGAGTTGATTTCCCTGCGACCGGAGTCTTCGTCCAGCCACAGTCGCTGGCGATTGATCCGAACGACGCGAACATTGTCTATGTCGGGACCCTCGGCTTCGGCGTTTACAAGAGCGTGAACGGCGGCGCGACGTGGCAGCAGCGCAACAGCGGTCTGAACAACCGCGACGTTCGCTCAGTCGCGATTGATCGAACTGCGCCAAGCAAAATCTATGTTGGAGCCGACAGCGGGCGCGACGCCTACATCACGAAGATCAACGCCACGGGTTCGGCGCTCGTTTATTCATCGTACCTGGGCGGCAGCGACGTTGAATCCTCCGCCGATGTCGGCGTTGACGCCGCCGGGAACGCTTACGTCGCGGGCTACACCTCATCGCCGGACTTCCCTGTTGGCGCCGCTTATCAATCGTCGTTGAAAGGCCAGACCGACGCTTACATCGCCAAGATCAACGCGGCTGGTTCGGCGGTCGTGTGGGCGACGTATCTTGGCGGCTCCAATTCCGAGTCGGCGCTGAGCGTTGCGGTCAACGCCGCCGGAAACGCCTTCATCGCGGGCGCGACGAACTCGACTGACTTTCCGGTCAGGAACGCCGCGCAGCCGGCTTACCAAGCGACAACGCAAAATTCCAGCGACGCTTTCATCACACGGTTCAGCGCCGATGGTTCGCAGCTCGATTACTCGACCTACCTTGGCGGCAGCGGCAGCGACTTCGCCTGGGCGATCGCGATTGACACGGCGGGCGCGGCGTACGTGACCGGCAACACGATCTCGAACGATTTCCCAACCGTCGCCGCGCCGCAGCCGAAACGCGGCGGCGACCCGCAGTTCTTCAGTACGGACGCGTTCGTCACGAAGCTGAGCGCGGACGGATCGAGCTTCGCCTATTCGACCTACCTCGGCGGCGGCTCGAGCGACGAAGGTTACGGCATCGCCGTTGACGCGGCCGGCGCGGCGTATGTGACCGGCGTCGCGGGTTCGGAAGATTTCCCGACCACCCCAGGCGCGTTGCGCCGAACGTGGGCGAGGGATTCGTTCATCACCAAAGTGGGGATCAACGCCGACCTGGCGCTCAGCCTCGGCGATCTGCCCGACCCGGTGATGGTCAACAATCAACTGGTTTATACGTTGACCGTCACGAACAACGGGCCAGACCCGGCGGCGAACGTGGCGGTCGCTGACACGCTGCCATCCGGCGTCGTCTTCGTTTCGGCCAACACGACTCAAGGCACTTGCAGCGGCAGCAGCTCAATCAACTGCGACCTCGGCTCGCTCAACGCAGGCGCCAGAGCGACGATCACCATCACCGTCAGGCCGAACGCCGCTGGCACGATCACGAACCGCGCCAGCGTGACGAGCGCGACGGCGGACGCGAACCCCGCGAACAACTCCGCGACGCAGGAGACGCGGGTCACAACTACCCCTTCAATCTTCGGGCGCGTGACGACCAGCGATGGCGCCGGAACGCCGCAAGTGACGGTCAAGCTGACGGGCGCGCAAAAGCCGGATGCGACCAGTGGTCCCGACGGCAGCTACCAGTTCGGCGAACTCCTGACGGGGGCGAACTACACCGTTACGCCGTCGCGCTCAGGTTATGTCTTCAATCCGCCCAACCGCGCGTTCAACAACTTGACGACGGATCAACGCGGAGATTTCGCCGCCGTGCCCTGCGTCTTCACAATCACGCCGCGCGCGTTGTCGTTCCCCGCGACTGGCGGATCGGGCAGCGCGACGATTACCAGCCCCGATCCGCAATGCCAGTGGACTGTCCGCAGCAACTCCGACTGGATCAGGATCACTTCGGCCGCGAGCGGATCGGGCGCCGGCGTGGTAACGTTCACGGTTGCGCCGACCGTCGGCTCGCGCAGCGGCTCGGTGACAATCGCCGGCAGCGCGCTCAGCGTCAATCAGGAATTCAACGCCTGCGCCAAATCCGATTTCCTCGTCCCACGGACTTTCGCGCTGAAAGAAGTTTCGGCGCGCTACCGGACGCCGCGCTTCGCGGTGAAGGACTTCAACTCCGACGGGCGACTCGACCTCGTCTTCCTGACCGAAAGTTCCACCGGCAGCGGCACAGGAGTGGCGTTCGCGGCGGGCAATAGCAGCGGCGGTTTCGATCAGCAGACCCAACTCTTCTCGTCGCCGGGCGGCGAATCCCTCGGCGCGCTCACGGTCAACGATTTCAACGGCGACGGCAGACTCGACCTGGGAGCGACCGCCGGGTCGGGTTCCGGCGGGAAGGTTCTGATCGCGTTCGGCAACAACGCCGGAGGTTTCGCTGCGCCCGCGAGTTACACGCTCACCGGCGGCGCGTTCGAGATCGCGGCCGGAGATTTCAACGGCGACCGCAGGCCGGATGTCGCCACCAGCAGTCCGAGCTTCGGCGGAATTTCAATCCTGCTCAACAAAGGCGCGGGCGAGATGGAGCCGGCCCGAACGGTTACGCTCACACAGTTCAACGGCTTCTCCGCGCTGGCCGCCAGCGATTTCAACGGCGACGGCAAAGACGACCTGGTGGTCATTGACGCTTATCAAAGGCTGGCGACGATGATCAGCGACGGCACTGGAGCTTTCGGCGCGCCGTCGTTACAGACAATTCCAAACAACGCCGAATTCGTGATGGCCGGCGATTTCACCGGCGACCGCAAGAACGACGTGGCGGTCGCCGCTTCCAACATCGTTTCGCTGCGCGCGGGCAATGGCGACGGCACGTTCGGCGCGCCGGTTGATTACACGTTCAGCCGGGCCGTCCACATCGCCATCGCCGAAGACCTGAACGGCGACGGGCGGCTCGATCTGGCCGCGACGAACGTGGACGGCGTGACCATCCGCTTCGGTGAAGGCCAGGGCCGCTTCGGCGATCCGATCACTTATTTGAACGGGACGATCCACAACGGCTCCTTCAACAAAACTTCGATCGCAGTGGCCGATTTCAACCGCGACGGCTGGCTCGATCTTTTCAGCCTGGGTTTGATCGGATCGGCTGAATCGCAAACGACCGCCACTTCGGGCAGCGTAGGACTTTCGCTGCTGCCCGGCGTGGGCAACGGCCGTTTCGCCGGATCACGCGGCTTCAATTTCATTGACCCTCAAGTCAACTACTACGCGCCGGAACTCGCCGCCGGCGACCTCAACGGCGACGGCGCGCCCGACCTGGCCATCGCTCACGGCTCGGACAGTGTCACCGTGATGTTGAACAACTCGCTGGGCGAACTCATTCAATCGCGACGATACCTGGTCGGCACAGTCCCGCGCCGCGTCAAGCTGGCTGATTTCAATCGCGACGGCAAGCTCGACATCATCGTCCTGAACCTGAATTCGAGCAGCGCCACGCTGCTGGTCAACAACGGCAAGGGCGAATTCCAACTCGCCGTGCAGATCGCCGCCGGGCAAAATCCACGCGCGCTGGGCGTCGGCGATTTCAACAATGACGGCAAGCCCGACCTGATCACCAGGAGCGCGACCAGCGGGTTGATGCTGCTCGCCGGCGACGGCAATCTCTCATTCACACAAATTGCGGACGGGCTGGCCGCCGACATTCAAAACGCCGCTGTCACAACGGGCGATTTCAACGGCGACGGCAATCTCGATTTCGCGGTCATCAACCCGAACCCCGACAGCATCGCGCAGGATTGCTCGCTGAGCGGCGATCAGTTCGCGTTTTACGCGGGCGACGGCAGAGGCGCCTTCAGGCTGTCGGCCAGCCTGACGCTCAGTCAAAAACCGAAGGCGCTGCTCGCCGCCGACATCAACGGCGATGGGCGCGACGACGTGGTCTTCGCCTCCAACTGCTATTCGAGCGAAGGGCTGTACGCGATGCTGGCCAACAGCGACGGCGGATTCGCTCAGCCGGTGAAATACGCGGTCGGCCCCGACGCGATCAACCCGTTGTCGGCTACGCTCGGCGATTTCAACGGCGACGGCAAACCCGACGCCGCCGTGGCCAACGTCAACAGCGGGAACGTCTCGATCCTGCAAGGCAAAGGCGATGGCAGCTTCGACGCGCCGATCCTGCTGCCCGTAGCGGCGATCACTTCGTATCTGGCTGCGGCTGATTTCAACGGCGATGGCGCAACTGACCTGGCCGTCTCGCGCGGCGAATCAGACAGCATCGGCGTTCTGCCGAACCGCGCGAGTTGCGCTCCGCCGGGAGCTGCCGTGAACGCGTCAGCGGCCAGCTACTTCAGCTACAAACTCGCCAACGAATCCATCGCGGCGCTGTTCGGCGCGAACGTCGCGTCAACGACGCAAGCGGCCACGTCGCTGCCGCTGCCAACCACGCTGGCGAACACGAGCGTGAAGGTCAAGGACGCAGTGGGCGTCGAACGCCTGTCGCCGCTGTTTTTCGTTTCGCCGAATCAGATCAACCATCTGATCCCGGCGGGAACCGCGCCCGGCGTCGCGCTGGTGACGGTGATGAACGGGTCGAACGTGGCCGCTTCGGGAACGACGCTGATCACCGCGACCTCGCCTGGACTGTTCACCGCCGACGCCAGCGGCCAGGGCATCGCGTCGGCGGTCGTGTTGCGAGTGAAGGCCGACGGCTCGCAGGTCTTTGAACCGATCGTCCGCTTCGATTCGGCGCAAAACCGTTTCGTCGCCATCCCGATTGATCTGAGCAACGCGTCGGAACAGGTCTTCCTGCTGCTGTTCGGCACTGGCATTCGCAACCACAGCGCGTTGTCCGCGGTGAACGCGCGGATCGGCGGGGAGAACGCCGAAGTGTTGTTCGCCGGAGCGCAAGGCGGATTCGCCGGTTTGGATCAAATCAACCTGCGGCTGCCCCGCGCGCTGGCCGGACGCGGCGATGTGGAGGTGAGATTGATGGTGAATGGAAGAGCTGCTAACGGCGCTGGGATCAACGTGAAGTGAATCTGAGCATATTTCTACCCGCCATTTTTCTGCTGGCAGAAAGTCAGGCAGAAAATGTGATTCGCCGGCGTCCCCCGGATACCGAAACGTTTTGCGCCTTTTGCGCTTTCGTGGTGAAATCGCCCGTTCCTTGTCAAGTATGAATCGGTCTATCCCGGCGTCGACGTTGTCTGGTATGGAAACCAGCGACAGATCGAATACGACTTCGTGGTCTCGCCTGGGGCAAGGACGGACGACATTCGGTTCAACCTCACCGGAGCGCAAGCGATCAGGATCGACGAAGAAGGCGCGCTGGCGGCTCAGACGGAAGCTGGCGATCTACGCCTGCTCAAACCGGTCGCCTGGCAGACGGTCAATGGCGAACGCCGCGATGTAGATTGCCAGTATCGGATTAATCCGTCGCGCCAGATCGAGTTTCAGGTCGGCGATTATGACCGGTCACAAACGCTGGTGATTGACCCGGTCATTGTCTATTCAACTCTCCTGGGCGGAGCTTTAAACGAATTCGCCTACGGGATCGCTGTGGATAACGATGGCGCCGCCTACATCACCGGCGACACCGACTCAACTGACTTTCCCGGATCAAGCCCGATTCAGCAGACCAAAGGCGCAGTAAGCGATGTCTTTGTGTTGAAGATAGACCCAGCCGGATCGAATGCCGTTTATGCGACCTGGATCGGCGGCAACGGCACGGATCGAAGCAATAAGATCGCCGTTGACTCAAACGGCGCCGCTTACATCTGCGGCTTCACCTTGTCGAGCAACTTTCCGACCAAAGACTCCTACCAAGCCACACGCAATGGTTCCACCAACGCGTTCCTGACTAAGATCAACGCGGCTGGTTCGGCGCTGGTCTATTCGACTTATCTGGGTGAGGCGGGAAGCACGATCGCCTATGGACTGGCGGTTGGTAACGACGGCGCAGTTTATCTGACCGGCAACACTGATTCGCCGAATTTTCCCTTGATGAACGCGCTTCAAGCCACCCGCAAAGGCAGTTCATTTTTCACCAGCAGCGATGGCGGAGCGAAGTGGACTGCGACGCCCGTCTCGCCGAACGTGGCTGGAGCGGCGGATGTCGAGGTTGATCCAAAAACTCCTTCGACGATTTATCTGGCGACTGAAACCGGTATTTTCAAGACGACGAACGGCGGCGGAGCGTGGGCGCAGATCGGCGCGGACTTGCTCAATCGGTCAGTCTCGCAAATCAGCGTCGATCCGATTACAACAACCAACGTTTACGCCGTCGCGGGCGGAGGGGTATACAAGAGCGCGGACGGCGGGACGACCTGGAACAGGCTCGGCAGCGTCTCCCCTGTTCTGTCGTTGACGATTGATCCGACGACGCCAACGACTCTTTACGCGGCGGACGCTTTCCGCGGGTTGAAGAGCGTTGACGGCGGCGCCAATTGGACCGCCCTGCCGACGTTGAACTCCCAGTTTGGCTCGGCTTTTGTTTATGACATCGCGGTTGACCCGGCTTCATCGTTAATTGTCTACGCCGGCACGGATCGAGGCGTGTTCAAAAGCGTTGACGGAGGAGGCGCCTGGCAGATTCAAATCAACGGCTTCCCGAACAATTCTCCATCGAGGGCCAGAAGGCTCGCCATCAGCCAGAGCAATCCGGCGGTTTTGTACGCTGCGCTGGATTCCAGCAGTGTGTTGCTCAAAACGACCAACGGCGCCAGCGCCTGGTCTCGAGTCACCACCCCGTTCTCCGTTTTCAATTTGAACTCCATGACGATTGATCCGGCCAATCCGGATGTAGTTTACGCCGCAGTCAACTTCAGCGGGCTTTACAAGTCAACTGACGGCGGCGTGACCTGGAGGACGATCAACGACGGGTTGAACATAAATTCAGTGCGGGCTGTCGCCATCCCGCGCCAAACGCCGATGACTGTTTACGCCGCGGCATCGTTCCCGACCGAAGCCTTTGTCACCAAGTTCAACGCGAGCGGCTCGGCGCCCGTTTATTCGAGCTACATCGGCGGCGACAGCAATGACACCGGCCTTACTGTCGCAGTTGACGCCGCTGGCGCCGCCATCATTGCAGGCTCGTCTCAATCGGCGAACTTCCCCACTGCCAGCGCCTACCAAGCTGGTTTGAAAGGCTCCGACGACGCCTTCGTCAGCAAAATTAAACCGGATGGGTCGGAGACGGTGTGGTCAACATACCTGGGTGGCGACGGCCTTGAATACATCCGAGGGGTGGCGGCCAACGCCGCGGGAGAGGTCTTTGTGACAGGCGGCACGACTTCCACTAACTTTCCGACGGTCAGGCCAATTCAGCCAACGATCAACCAGACGACGAACCTTTCTTTAACAGACCCGGCGGCAGGCGATTTGAACGGCGACGGGTTGACGGACGTGGCGGTCATCTACAGCTCCGACCGCGTGGCGGTGATGTTCGGCGCCGGCAGAGGTGAACTCGGCAGACCGGCAACCTACTTCGTCGGGCAATCGCCGCAGGGACTCAAGCTGGCTGACTTCAACCGCGACGGCAAACTCGACTTTCTCGTGACGAATGCCGGATCGAGCAGCGTCACAATCCAGCTCAACAACGGCAGGGGGGAATTCAACGTCGGCATCCCGATCCTGACCGGAGCGAACTCCCGCGCGCTCGGCGTCGCTGACTTCAACAACGACGGCAATCTCGATTTGATGGTCAAGAGCGTGACTTCCGGTTTGGCGTTGTTGGCCGGCAACGGCAGGGGAGATTTCAACCAGATAGCTTCGGGGCTCGCTGCCAGCTTCCAGAACCCGATCGTCACCACCGGCGATTTCAACGGCGACGGCAACACCGACGCGGCGGTCATCGGGCCTGATGCTTTCAGCAATTGCAGTTTCGGCAATGGCAATTTCATCGTTCTATCCGGCGATGGCAGAGGCGGTTTCACGCCGGGCGCTGCCAGGACGCTGGCCGAAAGGCCGACGGCTTTCAAAGCCGCCGACGTCAACAACGACGGGCGCGACGATTTGCTGTTCGCCTCGACCTGTTCTGCCAGCGGCCTGTTCGTGATGCTTGCCAACGACGCGGGCTTCGCCAACCCGGTCAGATACGACATCGGCAGAGAAGCTGTCGGCCCACAATCGTTGGTGATCGGCGAATTCAATGGCGATGGGAAACTCGACGCCGCCGTCTCCACTTCGATGTCGGGCAACGTCTCGGTCATGCTCGGTAAAGGCGACGGCAGCTTCGCCTCTTCAATAATTCTGCCTGTTTCTGCGAAGGCAAATCTGATGGCCGCTGGCGATTTCAACGAAGACGGCGTGAACGACCTGGTCGTCACTCGCAACGGGGGGAGCGGCGTCTCGATCCTGCTCAACCGCGCCTTCTGCGTCCCGGCGTCCGGAGCCGTGGTTACTTCTGCGGCAAGTTTCGCTGGCCGCAAGCCGGCGAGCGAATCCATAGCAGCGTTATTTGGCGCCAACCTCGCCCAGTCGTCTGAAACGGCGCAATCCACTCCGCTGCCGACGACGCTCGCTGGCGTCAGCGTGAAGATCAAAGATAGCGCAGGCGTTGAACGGCTTGCGCCGCTGTTCTCGGTTTCGCCCAGGCAGATCAACCTCTTGATCCCGGCTGGCGTGGCGCCCGGCGTCGCATTGGTCAACGTGATGAACGGCGCCAGCGTCGTGGCCTCGACCACGATTGAGATCGTCTCGACATCGCCCGGACTCTTCTCGGCCGACATGACTGGAACTGGTTTGGCCTCGGCGGTCGCGCTGCGCGTGAAGGCCGGCGGATCGAGAAGCTTCGAGCCAATCGCGCGGTTCGACGCCGCGCAGAACAAATTCGTCGCCGTCCCGATTGATCTGGGCGAAGCGACTGATCAGGTCTTCCTGATTTTATTTGGTTCGGGGCTGCGCAACAGTGGCGCGCTCACCAGCGTGAGCGCGAAGGTCGGTGGGGAGAACGTCGAAGTGTCCTACGCCGGGACGCAGGGGGGCTTCGCCGGACTGGATCAAGTCAACCTGAAGTTGTCGCAAAGCCTGCGCGGCCGCGGCGAAGTTGATGTGGTGTTGATGGTGAACGGCGGGACTGCGAATACTGTGCGAGTCTTCACCCAGTAAGCGTATTGCGGCCCAAAATCAATTGTGTTACTTTACGCTCGCTTTTTGACAGTCCGTGCGGGAGTAACTCAATGGTAGAGTGTCAGCTTCCCAAGCTGAAAGTTGCGGGTTCGATCCCCGTCTCCCGCTCCAGCAATCATAAACAAAGCCGCAGCGCGAAAGATCACGCTGCGGCTTTTGTATTGTTGCTCGCTCTCTACCAGTCGCGGTACCGATTGCGGCTCACTGCTGGTCGCAACGCCGATCACAACCCTCTTGATCCGAGATATTTGACCAGATCGCGCACGCGGCACGAATAGCCCCACTCGTTGTCGTACCACGACAGGATCTTCACCATATTTCCGCCGATGACTTTGGTGTATTCGGCGTCAACGATGGACGAGTTGGAGTTCTTGCGGAAATCGGTCGAGACCAACGGTTCAGTCTCGAACGCCAGGATGCCTTTGAGTTCCTCGTTCGCCGCATTCTTCAAAGCGGCGTTCACTTCCTCGGTCGTCGTCGCCTTCTCGGTCTCGATCACCACGTCAACCAGCGAGACGTTCGGCGTCGGCACGCGCACGGAGATGCCGTCGAATTTGCCTTTCAGTTCGGGCAAGACGAGCGCGACGGCTTTGGCGGCGCCAGTTGAAGTCGGGATCATCGAGAGCGCTCCGGCGCGGGCGCGGCGCAAATCCTTGTGCGGGAAATCGAGGATGACCTGGTCGTTCGTGTACGAATGGATCGTGGTCATCTGCGCCTTCTTGATGCCGAACTTGTCGTTGATCACTTTGGCCACGGGCGCCAGGCAGTTGGTAGTGCACGAAGCGTTCGACAACACGTGATGTTTCGCCGGATCGTAGGCTTTTTCATTTACGCCCAACACGATGGTCAGGTCTTCGTTTTTGGCCGGGGCGCTGATGATCACTTTCTTCACGGGGCCGCGCAGGTGGGCGGCGGCTTTCTCTTTATCGGTGAAGCGGCCGGTGGATTCAATGATTATTTGCGCGCCGACTTCTTCCCACGGAATCTTCGCGGGGTCTTTTTCGGCGAAAACGCGGAACTCGTCGCCGTTCACTTTGATCGTGTTCTCGGTAGCGGTGATCTCGTGATCCAGGTTGCCGAGGATCGAGTCGTATTTGAGCAGATGCGCGAGGGTTTTGGTGTCGGTCAGATCGTTGACTGCGACGAAATCTATCTCTTTGTCGCCGAGCGCCGAACGCAGCACGTTGCGCCCGATGCGGCCAAAACCGTTGATGCCAACTTTGATTGCCATTTCTCTTCTCCTGTTGGGGTTTGATCGGGTGTTGGTGGATTCAAGCGGTGGGCACAGCGTAAATCGCCGCCCGGCTTGAAGTCGTGCAAGGTAGCGCAGCGGGTTTTACCCTGTCAACCTTAGCGGATTGACGCGGCGATGAATAAACCGAATACGTCCGATTGATTCCGCTCATCCCATCTGCGCTGATCGTTCGCGCGCGCGCGCCGGAGGCGTTTCTTGACAATCCTTGACGGCGATAGCTATAGTCCAAGCTATGCCATATCCCTTGAAATCGAACAGTAAATCACTGGGCAAAAACACCGCGCAGATACGCAGCACGACCATCCTGTCGGTTCGCCGCAACGACAAAGTCGTCGTCGCTGGCGATGGACAGGTGACGATGGGCGACACGATCATGAAATCGGGCGCGCGCAAAGTCCGGCGTTTATACAACGACAAAGTCGTTGCTGGGTTCGCGGGCGCCACCGCTGACGCCTTCGCGCTCTTTCAGCGATTTGAGTCGAAGCTCGAACAATTTCACGGCCAGTTGAACCGCGCGGCGGTTGAGTTGGCCAAAGACTGGCGCACGGACAAAATGATGCGCAATCTGGAAGCGTTGTTGGTCGTCGCCGACAATCAGAGCACGCTGATCATTTCCGGCAACGGCGACGTGATCGAACCCGACGATGGCATCGTGGCGATTGGTTCAGGCGGCCCGTATGCGTTGTCCGCCGCGCGCGCGCTCCTGCGGCACACCGACCTTTCCGCGCGCCAGATCGCCGAAGAAGCGATGAAGGTTGCTGGCGAGATTTGCATCTACAGCAATCTGAATCTGGTGATCGAGGAAATTTGAATGGTTATCTATCTTTCAGGCGACATCGAAGAGGCTTTGAGTCTGGACGAATTGACTCCGCGTCAGATCGTCACGGAACTCGACAAACACGTGGTCGGGCAATCGGCGGCCAAACGCGCCGTCGCGGTCGCCTTGCGCAATCGCATCCGCCGCCGGAAATTGCCAGCGGAACTGGCGCAGGACGTGATGCCTAAGAACATCATCATGATCGGCTCGACCGGCGTCGGCAAAACCGAAATCGCGCGCCGCCTGGCCCGCTTGTCTGCATCTCCGTTCCTGAAAGTCGAAGCGTCGAAGTTCACTGAGGTGGGATATGTCGGACGCGATGTCGAGTCAATGATCCGCGACCTGGTCGAGATCGCGATTGATATGGTTCGAATGGAAAAGGCCGCGGAGGTCGCGGACAAAGCCGAACGCAATGTCGAGGAACGCATCCTCGACCTGCTGCTGCCGCCGAACAAAACCGCTCTGAGTTCCTTCGACCCGACGATTGACATGATCGAAAACACCAGCAGCGCGGCGGAGGAATCCTACAACCGCACGCGCGAGAAGTTCCGCCAGCAATTGCGCGAAGGCCGGCTGGATTCGCGCATTATCGAACTCGAAGTCCGCGAACGAAACTTTCCGTCATTCGAAATCTACACCAACCAGGGGATCGAAGAGATGGACATCAACCTGAAGGACATGATCCCAGGGTTGTTCGGCAGCCGGACCAAACAACGCAAGATGCGTGTGGACGAAGCGATGGGCTATCTGATGGCCGAAGAAGAACAGAAGCTGGTGGATATGGATCAGGTGGCCCGCGTCGCGCTCGAACGCGTCGAATCGGCGGGCATCATCTTCCTGGACGAAATTGACAAGATCGCCGGGCGCGAATCAGGCCACGGCCCCGACGTTTCGCGCGAGGGCGTGCAGCGCGACATCCTGCCCATCGTCGAAGGCACGACAGTCAATACCAAATATGGAATGGTCAAAACCGACCACATCCTCTTCATCGCCGCCGGCGCATTCCACGTCTCGAAGCCTTCTGACTTGATTCCTGAGCTGCAAGGCCGCTTCCCGATCCGCGTCGAACTGCAATCGCTGACGATCGATGATTTCAAACGCATTCTGACCGAGCCGAAGAACGCGCTGATCAAACAGTACAAGGCGCTGATGGAAACCGAAGGCATCAACCTGGAGTTCACTGAAGACGCGATTGACGAAGTCGCCAACTTCGCCTTCAAGGTCAACGAAACCACCGAAGACATCGGCGCGCGCCGCCTGCACACGATCCTGGAAAAAGTGCTCGATGAAATTTCCTTCGAAGGGCCTGATCTGAAAGAGAAGAACCAGATGATCAACGCCGATTACGTCCGCGGAATGCTGGCCGACATTGTGAAGAATGAAGATCTCAGTCGTTATATTCTCTAAATCGAGGATCGAGGATCGAGGATCGAGGATCGTCACGCGCCGCTGGCGATTTTCCGCGATCATCTATCTTCTATCATCGATCCTCTGCTCCGCGGCTTGCGGCAAGATCGGTGAGCCACTGCCGCCGATTCCCCGTTCGCGGATGATCATTGACGAGTTGAGCGTCGCGCAACAAGGCTCGCAGCTCGTGCTGAGTTTTCCCTTCACTCGCACGCCGCGCACGCGGTTGCAGCGCGTGGACGTTTATCGTCTGGTTGAATCGGCAAACGCTCCGCCCGGATTGACCGAAGATTCATTTTCGGAAAGGGCGACGATCATCAACTCGGTTCCCGCCGACCGGATTCCGCTCAATCAATCAACCATCACCTACAACGATGCGCTGGCCCTGGAAAACGGACAGCGGAATTCGCGCTACCGTTACGCAGTGCGGCTGGTCAACCTGGCGGGGCAGGCCGCCGATTTTTCAAACTACGCGACGATCACTCCGTTGTTCGATCTGGCGCGGCCTCCCGCGAATCTGCAAGCCGCGCAGCGCGAGACCGAGATCGTCATCACCTGGGACCGGCCAGCGGTGAATGAAAACGGAGCCACGCCAGCCAACGTCGCGGCTTACAACCTCTATCGCCGCGAGGGTGAGTCGCTCACTAAAATCAACCCGGAGCCGCTGGTCAATCCGCGCTTCATTGATCGCAACTTTCAATTCGGAACCGAGATTCAGTACGTCGTGCGGAGCCTCTCGCTGCCGCCCAACTCCGCTAATTTAAGCGCCGCGATTGAAAGCAACGAAAGCGCTCCGCTGGCGCACACGCCGAAAGACACTTTTCCGCCCGCGCCGCCCAAACCCATCACCATCGCTTCGATCAACGCTGCGGTGAGTTTGTTCTGGCCGCTCAACGCCGAGCCTGACGTCACCGGATACAACGTCTACCGCGCCGACGACGAAGACACGCCGCCTGAGAAATGGATCAAACTCAATCCGCAATTGCACAAAACCGCGTCGTTCCGCGACGAGCGTGTGCAGGTAGGCAAGAAATATTTCTACCAGATCACCGCTGTGGACGCTTATAGCAACGAGAGCGCGCGGTCGGAGACAGTGAGTGAAACCGTCGCGCCCTAGCAGACAGCCTTGTTTTGGGCCATTCTCAATTCTCACTTCTCACTTCTCAATTTTTTGCAGAGGGAAGGCTGTTGGAGGCTGCCTCCTGCAAAAAATTGAGAATTGAGAAGTGAGAATTGAGAATGGCTCCACGTTTGGTCGCTAGAGCGACTCAAGGCAAATAGCCCTGCAACGTGCGGATCACATTCCCGCCCATAATCTTCCCGATCTGATCTTCGTTGAACCCTTCCTTCAACAGCGCGTCGGTAATTTGCACAACGCCCGTGGTATCGAACGGAACGGTGACCGCTCCGTCGAAATCCGAACCCAGCGCGACGTGATCAACACCCATCAGATTGACCGCGTGACGGATCGCCTTCGCAATCGCCGCCGCGTCGCGCCCGCAAACGGCTGTGTCCCAGAAGCCGAGCCCGACCACGCCTCCGTTCAACCCGATCTTCCTGAGATGATCGTCGCCGAGGTTGCGCGTGTTGTCGCAAGTGCCTTTCACTCCGGTGTGCGAAACGATCACGGGGCGCGTGGCCATCGCCAACACATCGTCAATCACACGCGGCGAAGCGTGCGCCAGATCAACGAAGACCCGCTTCTCTTCCATCCGCTTGACCAGTTCCCTGCCCTTGTCGGTCAAACCGCCTTTCGCCACGCCGTGCGCCGAACCGCCCATCTCGTTGTCGAAGAAGTGCGCGATGCCGATCATCCTGAACCCCGCGTCGTACAAACGATCCAGGTTGTTCATGTCGCCCGACAGAGCGTGCGCGCCTTCGATGCCCAGGAACCCAGCGACGATCCCTGGCTCTTTCACGCGGCGTCCGAGGAAATTGACCACGTCCTGCCGGGTTTTCAGGATCGTCAGCTTCCCGTTCGACGCATCCGCCGCTGCGCGCAAGCGCCGGGCTTGATACAACGCGCGTTCGGTCAGGTTCGACCAACTCGCGATCGGCCAGCGTTCGGCGATGGCGAGCAGCGTGATGTTGTCGGTGTCGCCGCTGTTCGACTCGATGTTCATGTTGCGCGGCGTTTTGGTGACGACGGTGAAAGCCTGCACGGCCACGTTGCCTTCGACCAGTCGTGGAATGTCAACGTGCCCCCAACCGCCGCGTTCGAGCAGGTCTCGATCCCACATCAACGTGTCGGCGTGCAGATCGGCGACGAGCAATCGCTGGTGCAACTCTTTCGCGGCCCCCGAAGCTTCGTAAGGCGGCGGATTGAGCGTGACGTTCATCTGCCGGCCCACGTAACCGGGCACGACAAAAAAGAAGACGCCGAGCGCGACAAGCAAAATGACACCCAAAGCGATGAAGACCTTTTTTCTCATTGAAACGACCCTCTCAAACGGCAGAACCGCCGATGATTGATTGATTGCTTTGGTTACAGCGCGGGATTATACTCCCCGCCGTTTCAGACTCAGATGGTAATCAATCGGTCACGGTTTTTCTTCAACAGTCAGGAGTGACGCCTATGCAAGCTCGACGGGCGTTGGCTCCCGGTCAGATTTGTTCACCGCATCAAGGACTAGAAAAGGAGTTACGCAGACATGAGTTACAGCGAGTTTACAATAGATGACCTGAAGACCAAGTTTCATCTGAATTTCGTCCAAGATGAAGCGCTCTTTCCGATTGTGCCCGAATATCCGATCTCTGCCGAACTAAAGAAATATCTGACCACTTATCTTCCTTTGGCGCTCGCGATAGATACCGAAAAGGCGAGGTCGGAATATATTGTGGCTCCGATTTTGGGCGAGCTAAAGATGAGCCATCACGACGATATCAGTCTCTTCTCGGGCATTGAGTTCAATGTTGATAAGGAGTTGGGGCTGGCAGGAAGATGCGACTACATCATTTCAAAATCTGGCGATCAATATTCACTAACGGCGCCAATTGTCGTGATGGTAGAAGCAAAGAACGATAACATTAAGGGCGGCATCCCTCAATGCGGCGCAGAAATGTTGGCGGCGCAGAAATATAATCAGCAGAAAAATAATTCAGTCGATGTTGTTTATGGTTGTGTTTCTACAGGGACAAACTGGAAGTTTCTGAAACTCAACGGGAAAGACCTATATATTGATCCAGTCGAGCATTACATTGATGCGCCCGAAAAAATCATGGGCATACTCGCTAGCGTTACGACAAGTTGAGAGGTCAATTTAAAACATCTGGACGTCAAAATGTCTGAAGCTGCAATCAGCGAGTTTCTGATTGCGCCGATCTTGAGGGAAATCTGGAAGCACTACGACGATGTTCTTTTGCTTTGCAGTCACGTCGCGTTGACTGTGGGTGAAGAGTTTGATGGCTACCCGGATTACCTCTTTACCAAACGTACGGCGCTAGGTTTGGTCAGGGACAAACCTTATGTATTGGTAGTGGAGGCCAAGAAGGATGACTTTGAGGGCGACTGGAGGCAGTGTTTAGCTGCTATGCTCGCGGCGCAAAAGATCAATGGTAATGAGCAAGTGATTCTCCAGGGGGCGGTCTCCAACGGAGAGGTTTGGCAGTTTATGTTGAAGATCTCGATGGATACATTCTGTGCTTCAGTGAAGAAACGGCAGAGCACTTAGTTTCCTTTGACGGTAGCCTAAAAGTAGCTAAGCCCACGCTGGCAAGGAGAAGACGAAGGACGAGGAAAAAGATTATGACGTATAGTGATTTCACACTTGAGCTGGTTGAGAAGGTATTGGGGGTGAAAGTGCAACAGGCGGACTTGTTTCTTTCACTCCCTGCCGTGCCAGCGCCCGCGTGGTTACAAGAGGTGCTTGCCAAAGGCAGGCAGCTAGCTCTGATCAGCGAAAAGGCGCGCAGTGAGTTTATTGTTGCGCCGATTTTGCTGGCTAGCCGTGAACTGAGCCAGAACGCGGTGGCGATTTATTCAGGACAACGGCTGGACGTGCAACCCGAACAGGGGTTGACAGGTGAATGCGATTTCATTATTGCCGCGACAGAGCCGGTTCCCTTGTTACATGCGCCCATCATAACTATCGTTGAAGCGAAGAAAAACGATGTGGAAGGGGGATTGGGACAATGCGCGGCGCAGATGGTTGGGGCGCGTCTTCTCAATCAAAAGGAAGGTCTGGCAGAAACAACTGTCTTTGGTTGTGTAACAACGGGTGAGGCCTGGCAGTTTCTGCGATTGCGCGAAACAGAGTTGGCGATTGATAAAGGTCGTTACTACATCGATAACATCGGAGCAATTCTGGCAGTGTTTCAGGCCATAATCGCAGAACTTTCGTAAACTGTTATGCCAAAACACATCGGTATTGTTGGTTGCTCCGCCGAAGGCGCCGCGCTTTGTTATAAGACCATCTGCGTTGAGGGCGCGAAAGCGCTCGGCCCTTACGCCCATCCTGAAGTCTCGATGCACACGCCTTCGTTCGCCGATTACGTGCAGCGCATCAATCAGGATGACTGGCAAGGCGTTGGCGAGTTGATGCTCGCTTCAGCAAACAAACTGGCCAAGATCGGCGCCGACTTTCTGATCTGCCCGGATAACACCATCCACCAGGCGCTTCCCTTTGTTCTCCCGCGGTCCCCGTTGCCCTGGCTGCACATCGCCGAAGTCGTCGCCGAGCAAGCCGTTACGTGCGGCTTTCGCCGACTCGGTTTGACCGGGACTCGTTGGCTGGTGGAGAGCGAGGTCTATCCGGAAAAGCTTGCGAGACAGTGGCTGGAGTGGGTACGCCCAAGCCCTGCGGAACGAGAAGAAATCAACCGCATCATCATGGATGAGTTGGTTTACAGTGTGTTCAGGCCAGAGGCCGTCGCTTACTTTCAGCAGGTCATCCACCGCCTGAGAGACCAGGGGTGCGATGCGGTCGTACTTGGATGTACGGAGATTCCCCTGATCATGAACGATTCAAACTCACCGCTGCCAACTCTTGATTCCACCCGTATGCTTGCGCGGGCGGCGCTCCGCCACGCGACGCTTGAGTCTGTTGCGCCGACTCACCCGCTTACCTGATCACCCGCCTCAGCGTCTTGGCTTGGTACGGTACAGGGAGCGGTAGCGACCTGTCGCCGCGTGATGCGCTCGCTCAGTGAGCGACAGGTCGCTACCGCTCCCTGTACCGTACCGACCGGACCAATCTTGACACACTTCGGAGCGTCAGGCAGTATGCGGCGCGATGGCTCATTCCCTTCTCTGCTTTGCCATCGAGCGCTGTTCATCGTCACAAATCAAAATCATCGCGATCCCGGACGCCGCCCAAGTGAAGCCGTCCGCTGATCAATATCATTCCGAAGAAGGAGACTAACTATGTCCGTCAAACCTTTCGAGCCGAAATTCATGAAGATCGGCGTGTTGACCGCCGCGTTGCAGGAATTGACGCCGCGTGAGAAACGCGACCCCGATCCCGATCTGGCCATCGAAGAGTGGGTGGCCTTTGCGCGCGAACTCGGCGCCGATTACATCCAGCTTTCATCCGCGCTGCATCCGACCGAATCAGACATTCCCGCCGAAGCGATGCTCGATCCGGTGGCCAACACGTTGGATTTGCGCCAGCCGTTCAACAAAGACCGCGCCAAACGTGTGCAGGCTTGCCTGGAAGAATACAAGGTCGGCATTTCCGATGTCGGTTATTTCGACAACATGCTCCATCACGATCCGGCGATTCGGAAAAAGAAGCACGACTTCATGCTGCGCGCGATGGACACGGCGGCGATGCTCGGCGTCGAAGCTGTCTGCGGTTTCGTCGGGCGCAATCAGCAGTTGAACATGGATGCCAACCTGATTGATTTCGAGGAGAACTTCATCCCGCTGCTCAAAGAAGCCAAAGCGCGCGGGTTGCAATACCGCATCGAGCAGTGCCCGATGCCGGGCTGGGTTCCGGGAGACAATTGGCACAACAACATCGCCTACGCGCCGGGGCCGTGGATTGCGCTGCACCGCATCTGCGAGCGTCACGGAGTCGGCGATCAACTGAGAATTCACTACGACCCGTCGCACGCGATCCTGATGGGGCAGGACACTCGTTCGCTCTTCCAGTATTTGAAAGACGAAGGCTACAACTTCCTGATCGCCGGCTTCCACGTGAAGGGTCAGGTGACTGACGCGCGCGGCGTGTCGGCGTGGGGTTACGGCGGCCAGACCGTCGAACGCGGCGATATGGTCAACGGCAAACCGTCAGACAACCCGGCGGATCAACTCAACGCCTGGAAGAAACAGGTCGTGCTGTGCGAACACGAACTGCCCGGCACGGCGAAACACGACCCGCTGGCTTATCTGCAAAACCGCACGGTTGATTGGCTCGATCATCAACTGGCTGCGCGCGAGTTGCTCTCGCTCGATCCGGCGAAGACCTTCCTGATCGTCGAGCACGAATATCCGAAGGCGCGCATTCAGGACAAAGAGAAGCTCAAACCGATCCTCCAAGGCTCCATCGCGTTCACGCGCAGGATCGATGAGGCGGCGGCGTGTATGTACGCGCTGCAAAACGAAGTGCTGGCGGCGCAGGGGATTCCGGTGCAGGGGGTTGGGCGGCAGGCGTATCGCTCATAGGTTTGGTTCCAAATCCATGCCAAATCAGCGTAAAATCGCAGGCGTTGCAACGAGTCATTGTTGCAACGCTTCAATTCGACTTGGAAGGAGTGGATAACTTATGAGCACAGCGACTGAAACCCTGGATGCGGCTGAGGAAAAAATGGCGCCGATCAGCCTCTCTGAACTCGAAGCCCTGGTGCGGCGAATAGCTCACTCGATCATCCTTGACGAGATACGCGATGAATTGCGCGTGGAATCGCGCGATGCGGTGCGCGCAGCCGTGTGTGAAGAAATGAAACGCGCCTTCGGCACGCCGCTGCGCAAATTGATGGAAGAGTGGGAGCACCAGGGACCCTACGATCCGGAAGGCGACGATCTGCTGCTCGCGGACGCGCTGGAGATCGTCGAGAAGTACAAAGATGATCGTTCCGGCTGGGTCACGCTCGAAGAGCTTGAGGCGGAACTGGCCGCTGAAGCCAATGCCAAAGCCGATGAATTACCGCGTGGAAATCTCGCTGGAGGCGCGTAAGGAGATCAAGGCATTATCCGGTCGTGTTCGCTCCCCAGCTCTCAAAATCATCAACAGCCTGAGCGAGAATCCCCTACCGGCGGAGGCTAAGGAACTACGCGGCAAAAAAGGATTCTATCGTGTCTGGCTGATGGGAAAGTGGCGCATCGCTTACCGCATCGTAGAAGACGAGAAACTGGTCGAGATACTACGTGTGCGCCGGAAAGAAGACATTGATTACGACAGCTTGTAACCCTGACCGAAGAAGGAGGCAAAAATGAACTCTGCGCTACGTTGGACATCGGCTGATCTGGAAGTATTGCCGGACAACGGCAAACGCTACGAGATCATTGATGGAGAACTTTACGTGTCTAAATCCCCCACCTTCCACCATCAATTTGCCTGCGGGCGCATCTATCGCCATCTGGATAGCTGGAGCGAAGAGACCGGACTCGGCGTGGCCAATTTCGGGACGGGTATCATCTTCGCTGACGATGACGATGTGATCCCGGATGTCGTCTGGATCAGCCGCGAACGGCTCGACAAGATTCTCGGCAGCGACGGTCATTTCCATGCCGCGCCAGACCTGGTGGTCGAAGTTCTCTCGCCCGGCAGCGCAAACGAACGACGCGACTGCGAAACGAAGCTCAAACTCTACTCGCGGCGCGGCGTGCTGGAATACTGGATCGTCAACTGGCTGCTGAACGAGATCTCGATCTATCGGCGCAAAGGTAAAGCGCTCAAGTTGCAAGCGACCTTGCACTATTCCGACACGCTCACCTCTCCGCTTCTGCCCGGATTCAAATGTGAGGTGAAAAGCATCTTCGACAGTTACACCACCATCGGCAAAACAATTTCAGACAACGGGAAGTAACTCAACCAGACAGAGGAGGCTATGCTCAACTACCCCAAACGAGTCTTACTGCTTTCACTCTGCGCCACAGCCTTTCTGATCGGCTGTTTCGCGCATCTGCTGACTGACACAACCAACGCTCAACGCAAAACGCGCCTGCTGTTTGTCACCGAGTCGAAAGGCTTTCGCCACCAAGTCCTGCATCAAGCCGAAGAGATTATGGAGCAACTCGGCGCCAAGAACGGCTTCGACGTGACGATCACGCAGATGGCTGAAAACAAACTGACGCCTGAAAACCTGAGAAGCCTGGACGTGATCGTCTTTTACACGACCGGCGAGTTGCCGCTCTCGGACGCCCAGAAGAAGTCGCTGCTCGATTGGATCAAATCAGGCAAATTCTTTCTGGGAATTCACAGCGCAACCGACACCTTCTACAAATGGCCTGAGTACGGCCAGATGATCGGCGGTTATTTCAACAAACATCCGTGGACGCAGGACATCCGGGTCACCATCAAGACCGAAGACCGCACGCACCCGGTCACGAAGCATCTGCCCGAAGGCTGGTCAATGAAGGAGGAGATTTACCAGATCAAAGACTTCATCGGGCGTGACAAGACTCACGTGCTGGTCAGTTTGGATCAAAGCAAGACGGATATGACCCGTCCCGGCGTCGAGGCCAAAGACTTCCCGCTCGTCTGGTGGCACGATTACGGCAAAGGCAAAGTGATGTACAACGCGATGGGCCATCGCCCCGACGTCTGGACGACCGAGTGGTACCAGACGATGATCGCCAACTCGATCAAATGGGGAACCGGACAAATCAAATAATTTTATGGCGCTTCCGAAATTACAATCTCTGACAACAGCCGAAGACTATCTGGCGTTTGAGCGCGAAGCGAAAGAGCGGCACGAATGGCTGGACGGACTGATTTACAAGATGGCGGGTGAAAGCCCGGAACATAGCCTGATCACAACCAACATAATTGCGGAACTGAATATTCAGCTTCGTAGCTCTCCCTGCGCGGTCTACTCGCCGAATATGAAGACGCGCGCAGCGCAAGACCACGCGCAAGGCCGGAAAGGGCTGTTCGCCTACGCCGACGCAATGGTGGTCTGCGGTAAGCCGGTCTTTCACGACGAATACAGAGACGTTATCGTCAACCCCAAAGTCATTATCGAGGTGCTTTCCAAATCCACTTCGCGTTATGACCACGAAGAGAAATTCGAACGCTATGCGCAAAACAAATCGCTGGCCGAATATGCGCTGGTTTCTCAGAATCGTCCGCACATTCAACATTTCGTGCGCAAGCCGCGTGGTCGCTGGGAGTATGTGATCGAGACGAAACTGACCGGTAGCGTTCACCTTGCTTCGATTAAGTGTAAGCTCAAGCTGGCGGATGTGTACGACCGGATCGAGTTTCCGCCGATACAACTCGTCGTTAATCCGCTTGAGGATTAGCCGATGATCAAACCCAAAACTATGGAACGCAGAAACTTCATCAAAACTTCAATCGCCGGCGCCGGAACAATCGCCGCATCATCTGAAACATTCGCTTCGCCCGCGCTCGATACCCAATCGAACAACATCCTCGGCGCGAACGATCAAATCCGCGTCGGCATCATTGGTTGCGGAGACCAGGGCAATTGGGACGCTACGGATTTCGTCCGCCAACCCAATGTCAAAATCGTCGCGCTGTGCGATGTGTACGAAGGCAGCATCAACGCGAGGCTTATCAGCCCCACGCTCAAGCTCGACCCGGCAAAGACTCCTCACTTCAAAGATTTTCGCCGCCTGCTCGACGATAAAAACATTGATGCGGTGATCGTCGCCACACCCGATCATTGGCACGCGCTGCCGACAATCATGGCTTGTCAGGCAGGCAAGGATGTTTACGTCGAAAAGCCGCTCAGCCTGACCATCGAGGAAGGCCGACGGATGGTGGCCGCCGCGCGCAAATACAACCGCGTCGTTCAGGTCGGCACGCAGCAACGCTCGGCTCGTCATTTCCAGAAAGCGGTCGAGATAGTGCGCGAGGGCAAGCTGGGCAAGATTTCGCGCGTGCATACGTGGAATTACGACGACGAATTTCCGAACGGCATCGGCAATCCGCCCGACGAAAGTCCGCCAGCCGACCTGGACTGGGACTTCTACCTCGGCCCGGCGCCCGTCGCGCCTTACAACAAGAATCGTCACCTGGGCAATTTCCGCTGGTTCTGGGATTATTCCGGCGGGATGATCACCGACTGGGGCACGCACCTGATTGACATTGCCCATTGGGCGATGAACGTTGACGCGCCGACCGCAGTCTCGGCTTCGGGCGGAAAGTTCATTCTGCAAGACAACCGCGAGACGCCGGACACGTTGATGGTCACGTTCGAATACCCTGGGTTCGTGATGACTTACGAAAATCGCACGACGAACGCGCGCGGGCAGGATGCGCGTTGGGGCTACGGCATTTTGTTTTACGGCACGGACGCGACGATGTTCGTTGATCGTGGCGGTTTTGAAATTTTCCCGGAGATGGATGGGCGCAGGCGTGACGATATCTTCACCGCGCGCACCGTGGCGGCGCGAATGAGCGTGCAGCGCGGCGATCCGTCGCACTTCATGCACGTGCGCAACTTCATCGAATGCATGAAGACCCGGCAGAAGCCGATCTCGGATGTCGAGATCGGTCATCGTTCGACCAGCGCGCCGCACCTGAGCAACATCGCGCTGCGCACGGGCAGGAAGATTCGATGGGACGGCGCGAAAGAGCAGATCGTCGGCGACGCTGAGGCTAGCAAGATGTTGAGTCGTCCGTACCGCGCGCCCTGGAAATTGGTCGAGGTGTGAATAAAGTAGTTTTGAAATCCGCAATCTTGACGCTGGCGGCGGCGCTGGCCGTGGCGATGCTAGTCTTCGCCGCGCGGCCAGAGCACGTCGGACGGCGCGCGGGTTTTGCTGATGAAAACTATCTGGAATCTCGGAACTGTCTGGCTTGTCACACCGATCATTACGCTTCGTGGGCCCGCACGCATCACAGCCGGATGACGCAGGAAGCGCGGCCCGCGACCGTGCAGGGAGATTTCACGCGCGACAACACGTTCGATTATTTGGGCGTGCGCGCGCGGATGGAGCGGCGAGGCGACCGCTTCACGATGACCCTGACGTTCGCTGAGGGACGCCAGCAAGTCTTCACGATTGATCGCACGGTCGGTTCGCGGCGCATCGAACAGTACTTGAGCCAACAAGATGGCCAATACGTCCGACTGCCGCTGGCCTACGATCTGGTCAATCGCCGCTGGATGAGCCTGAACGGATCGTTCTTTTATCCCGACGGCGACAACTACTTTCAGCACCAGACGCAGTGGGACGCCAACTGCGTTTTCTGCCACAACGTCAAAGCGCAACCGCATCTGGATGCGCGCACACGCCGCTTCGCTACCGAAGTGACTGAGTTGGGCATCGCCTGCGGCGCGTGTCACGGCGCGGCGGCGAAACACGCCGAGCAGGCGTCGTCTCCCTTCACGCGTGAATGGTGGCGATTGACCGATGCGCGCGACAAACAGATCGTGCATCCCGAAAAACTCACGTCCGAACGTTCTCTGATGGTCTGTGGCCATTGTCACGGCCAGCGTGTGCCGCAACCGATGGATCGCATTCAGGAGATTTTGACCAAAGGCGATCCGTACAACGCCGGCGACGATCTGGCCCATTTCTACACTCCCGTCGGGCGCGAGACGAAGATCGGCGAATTCTCGTTCGCCGCACGTTTCTGGAACAACGGCGCGCCGCGGCTGACGGCTTACGAATACCAAGGCGTTCTGCGCTCGCCGTGTTTCATCAAGGGCGAACACGGCAATCGCATCAATTGCCTTTCGTGCCATTCGATGCACGCGGGCGACGTGCGCGGCCAGATCAAACCGGAGAACCGGACCGACAAGCCGTGTCTGGCCTGCCATCAACAATATCAGCCACCAGCGAAACTCGCGGCGCACACCAGGCACGGGGCCGATTCGATTGGCAGCCGTTGTTACAATTGCCACATGCCGCGCGTGGTTTACGGGATCATGAGCTTCCATCCGACGCACGAGATCAGCGTGCCCGATCCACAATTGACCGCCAGCCAGTCCGTGCCCAACGCCTGCAATCAATGCCACCTGGACAAATCGGTCAATTGGGCGATTGCCGCCAGCCAGCGGTTCTGGCCGCGCCGTTTTGCCGCCGCCGCGCCGAGCCAGGACGAAATATTCAATCTGCCTGAAGGGCCACGCGCGCTGTTTATGGGCGACGCGTTGACGCGCGCAATGGCAGCCGATGCGATGGGCGGCGGCGGGCCGATGAAGGTTGACCCACATTGGGTGGCGCCTTATCTGCTCGAAGCATTCAGCGACAACTATCCGATCGTGCGCTTCTTCGCCGCGCAGGGCCTGGCCAACTACAACCGTAGTCTGCTGAAGCCTGATTATCTGGCCGCGCCCGGCGCGCGCCAGATGGCTCTCGCGCAGTGGTGGGCGAGTTACGCGGCTTCGCGCCCGCAGACTGTGTCTTTGGCGGACAAACTCCGCGCCCGGCGCATCAACGTAGACATCGAAGTGGGCGAGTGAATGGCAAAAGAGAAACAGTCCCAGGCAAAATCATCAACGCCGGACGCCGCGCCGGTTCCGACGCAAGACTCATCACAAACTTCATCGCCGACTATGAGCCTGCTATTCCAGGGATGGGTGAGCGTGGCGGTATGGATGGCGGTGGGTTTGCTGCTCGAAGGTTTGATCGGCTATAAAGCTCCAGCCTATCTGGACGATCCGCAGCGGCGCGAGCTTTTCCGGCTGGCGCACGCGCACGGCACACTGCTGGGCGCGGTGTTGATCGTAGCAGCGCTGAGCGCCAGTAAATTTGCGCCGCCGCGCGCCGCCGTTCTGGCGTTACGCGTTGGGTCGGTGATGATGCCGGTGGGTTTTCTGCTAGCGGGAGTTTGGCATCCTGAGGGCGATCCGGGTCTGGGCATCTGGCTCGTGCCGCCGGGGGCGTTGTTGATGATCTTCGGCGCTGCGGCTATGGCCTTTTCGGCTCGGAATAAAACTTGACGACTGGCGCGTTGAATCTCACTTTTGCTTTTGATCTACGCCGCCAGACGTTTGAAGTTCAGCAACACAATTTGAGATGAATTGGTTATGTCGAGTTCAATCCAGTTTCCTGTCTCTTCATCGAGGAATTCGATCAGATAACCTGCCGGGTGATGTTCAGTCGCTTTGAAAACCTCAAGCACCGTGCCCACATCTCCACGCTTTAATCCCTGTTGGGGGAAATCAACGAGCAGGGCGACCAAATCATTTTGACCAATTGTTTCCACTTTGCGCTCCTTTTAAATCACATAACAGCTTGTCAGCCGTGGAAAGTCGGTTCCATGTTCAACAATCCACGCCGTTCTGACAACAGCAGTAAGCTCGCCGCGATTCAGCGTGAAGTCAACAACAAATTTGCGTCCGAAAACAGACGGCGCTCCTTCCGCCGCTTCGACTGTGCGCGCAGCCTGCAGAATCTGTTCGCGTAACCAATCCGCATCATCGAGCGTTATGCCGAGCGCTGATTGAAAAACGCGAGCCTTATGCCCACCTCGTCCGTGATGAGGATTCAGGCAGTAATCCCGCAGCTTCCCAATCTCAACCACCGCATTTTCGGCGTTTGGTAGCATCATCGCATCAATATCCGCTTGTAAGCTCTGCGCCCCCAATCTTTAATTCTCCCACTCTCCACTTCCCGAAATCATCGCACATCGTCGCCGTCGCCGTCGCCCCAATGCGCGTGACGCCTGCATCAATCATCTCCAACGCCGCCGCCAGCGTCCGCACGCCGTGCGCCGCTTTGACCTGCACGCGGTCGCTCACGTTCGCCCGCATCAGCTTGATGTCGGCCACTGTCGCGCCGGTCGGAGCGAATCCGGTCGAAGTCTTGACCCAATCCGCTCCCGCTTCATCACACAGTTTGCAGGCAGCGATCTTTTCCTCATCGGTCAGATAAGCGTTCTCGAAAATCACTTTGACCTTTGCGTTGCGTGAATGAGCCAGATCGCAGATGACTTTGACTTCGTCGCGGACGTAATCGAGATGGCCTGAACGCAGTTCGCCGTAATTGATCACCATGTCGAGTTCGACCGCGCCCTCTTCCAGAGCCTGTCGCGCTTCGGCGATCTTGGTCTCAGTCGTCGAGCTGCCGTGCGGAAAACCCACGACTGTGCTGACAAGCACGTCCGATTCGGCCAACAGTCTCTTCGCCAATTTGACGTGATATGGCTTCACACAAACCGACGCTGTGTGGTAACGAGCGGCGAGTTCGCAGCCCGCGATCACCTCCGCTTCGGTTAATTGCGGCTGAAGCAGCGAATGGTCAATCGTTTTGGCGAACTGTTCCAGCGTGATGGTTTGGCTGTTAAGCGTCATTGGCCGCCTCCTTCGATGTGTTGTCTGGCCCACAGCGCCGCGCCGACCAATCCCGCGTTGTTGCCCAGTTGCGCCAGGACGACCTCGACCTGAAGCGAATCAACCAGAAAGACACGGGCGCGCATCGAGCGGCGGATCGGATCGAGGATCAGTTCGCCCGCCGCCGCCACTCCGCCGCCGATCACAATCCGTCGCGGGGTCACAGCCGTAATCACGTTGGCGATGCCAGCGCCGATGACCTTCCCCGCGAACTCGTAAATCTCGCGCGCGGCTTCGTCACCGCGTCTGGCCGCTTCGCAGATCAATTCGGGAGTGATGCGGTTGAGATCATTCTCACACATCTCGGCGATGATCGTGTTGCGTCCCTGCACGACGGCCTTCATTCCCAGCGCGGCGATGGCGGGGCCTGAGGCGTAGGCTTCGATGCAGCCGTAACTGCCGCAGCCGCACTTCGGCCCGTTCAAGTCAACGCTGACGTGACCAAGCTCGCCCGCCGAGCCGTGAATGCCCAGATGGAGCTTGCCGTTGATGACTAGGCCGCCGCCGATACCGGTGCCGAGTGTGTAACACGCAGTGTCGAATCCGCGCCCGGCGCCGAACTTCCATTCGCCGAGCGTCATCGAACGCGCGTCGTTCAGAATCGCGACAGGTAATCCCGTCAACTGCGACAGTTGATCGCGCACTGGCACATTGCGCCAGTTGCCAGGCAGGTTGGGCAGAAAGATCGTCATCCCGCGTTCGAGATCGAGCGCGCCGGGAATGCCCACGCCGATGCCGCCGACCTCCTGCTTCGACTTTTTGCTCGAGATGACGATCTCTTCGGTGAGCACAGCCATCTGCGCGATCACGGCGTCGTGGCCTTCGCGTGAGTGTGTGGGCGTCGAATAGGTCGCGGCGATGTCGCCGGTGTCCGTGTCGACCAGCGCGGCTTTGATATTCGTCCCGCCCAGATCAATTCCGATGAATAGATTTTTGTTTGACATAGCTTTAATGAGAACCTGACCGTTATCGTTAATTCGGCGTGCAGCCTGCTTTTACTCAATCCTTCGGCGGATGGCAAGGTTTTGAGCGCGTTCCAGCGCCTGCTCGCTCGCCTTCGACCGGCGAGTCCTGTAAAATCTGCGCCGTCTTCCCAATCGGATTCAACGACGTTTCACAAACCACAACTGAGCGAAGGAAAAATATGAGCCTCAATATTCGTCTGCAACTGTCTGCGATGATGTTCGTGCAGTTCTTCATCTGGGGCGCGTGGTACGTCACCGCGCCGAATTACCTGGGCACGATCGGTTTCACGGCTAACGACTTCGGCTGGACTTACGCGGTCGGGCCGATTGCCGGAATGATCTCGCCATTCTTCGTGGGAATGATCGCCGACCGCTTCTTCGCGGCGCAACGCGTGCTGGGCGTGATGCACATCCTCGGCGCGGCGGTGATGTTCCTGGCCACGACGATGATGAGTGGGCAGAATCCCTCACCCGATGCGATCAACATCGCCATCTTCGGTTACCAGCTCACCTACTTTCCCACGCTGGCTTTGACCAATACGCTGGCGATGAAGAATATCTCGAATCCCGAGAAAGAATTTCCGGGACTTCGCGTTTGGGGAACCATCGGGTGGATTGTCGCGGGGTTGGCGTTGACCGCGATCGGCTGGGAAAAGAGCATTCAGATGTTTTACCTGACGGCGGGCGCGGCTCTGGCGCTGGGGCTTTACAGCTTTACGCTGCCCGATACGCCGCCGATCAAGGAAGGCAAGGTCTCGGCGCGACAGATTCTGGGGCTGGACGCGCTCTCGCTTTTGAAAGATCGTTCTTACCTGATCTTCATGCTCTCGTCGTTTCTGATCTGCATCCCACTGGCGTTCTATTACCAGATCACCAGCCGCATCGTTGAAATGACGGGCTTGCCCATCGGGCAGACGATGTCTTACGGGCAGATGTCGGAGATTTTCTTCATGCTCGTGATGCCGTTCTTCTTCGCGCGGCTGGGCGTGAAATGGATGCTCGCGGTCGGCATGCTGGCGTGGGTCGTGCGGTACGCGCTGTTTTCGTTCGGCGCTCCTGACGAAGTGCGCTGGATGATCATCATGGGCATTGTGCTGCACGGCATCTGCTACGACTTCTTCTTCGTGACCGGGCAGATTTACACCGATCAGGCCGCGCCCCGGCAGATTCGCGCTCAGGCGCAGGGGCTGCTCGTGCTCTTCACGCTCGGACTCGGAATGGCCATCGGCGCCAAAGTGGCTGGCTACATCGAAGCGCAACACACGCCCGCGGCGTCAACCGCGCTGGCGCAGCAGGTGGTCGTCAAGAACACTGAGATCGAGCAGTTAAAAAACCTTCTGGCTGCGGCCAATCCCGCTGATAAGGCGGCGATGGAAGCCCAAATGCAACAACTCGAAGCTGAGAAGACCGAATTGCGGAGAGCCGAATTGAAAGCGATTGAATGGAAGCCGCTATGGGGCAAGCCCGCGATCTTCGCCGCCGCCATTCTGATTCTGTTCATTCTGTTCTTCAGAAACAAACCCGCGACGACCTCCGCCAAAGAGGCGGAGGTCTACGCCGATTGAATTTCATCGAGAAGGAGTTTTTTTTATGAGCCTGAGAGGCCAAGCTGTACTTTCATTGACGCTGCTTTCAACTTCACTGCTGTTTGCCGCCTGCGCTGAGCCGCCGAAAGAAATTTCGTCAGGTCAAACCAGCGCGCCCGCGCAAAGGGCTGCTTCGTCGTCTTCAAACCAAGCCTCGACCCAAGCCTCGGCCTGGACTGTGCCGTCGCGTTGGGAATCGAAGCCCGCGAGCGGGATGCGCGCCGCCACTTACCTGATCCCGGCCGCAAGCGGCGACAGCGAAGGCGCGGAATGCGCCGTGTTCAAAAACATCGGCGGCGGCGTCCAGGCCAATATTGACCGTTGGGTCGGGCAGTTCGAGAAAACTGCCGACGCTCCGAAACAGAAGAAGGAAACGATCAACGGCTTTCCCGTAACGACGGTCGATCTGACCGGAACCTTCAAAGGCGGCGGGCCGATGATGAGCCAGCCGAGCGGACCGAAACCGAATTACCGTTTGCTAGGCGCAATCGTCGAAGCGCCCGAGGGCGAGGTCTTTTTTAAATTGACTGGCCCGGCCAAGACCGTCGCGGCGGCGCAAGGTGAATTTCAATCGCTGCTCAAATCGCTCAAGCAGTAAATCGAGCCTGAAGCAAGACTGGCGAGCGGCAAGCTCAAACGCTTACCGCTCGCCAGTCTTTTCTCCGCGCCAATACAATGAGAAAAAATTGTCGAAATCTCTACTTGATCTACCAAGCAAGATCGTTTAGGCTGGCTTCGGATTAGTCAATGGCTCGTGTTTGAAAACGAAATCGTATCAAATAGCTTTGTTTATTGACTGATCTCCCCACCTCACCAACTCATTCAAGTCATCCCACATTGTCTGCAACATGGTGCTCCTTCAGACCGGCTTGCCCGGACTAACTCTTGAAAAACTTATTTCGCGGATAGTCACTCGTCGCGCACTGTCCGATCACTTGGTTTGCCGCAAGGCAAACTGACTTCACAACCGCTCCCCCTGTTTCTGCGGCAATGACTGATTGCCGTAAGGGGATTTCTCTGTCTTCTTCATTCACGGTGAATGAACTTGGCGAATGAACATCCTGTTGTTTAGGAGAGAGTAAAACTTATGAGAGGTGCAAACATAAGCATGAAGAAGTCGTTTACCGTATCGTCGTTTACCGCTCTGGCCCTAGCTGCTTTGTTGGTCTTTGGTGTGACGGGCTGGCCTTTGGCCAGCGCCAACACCAATCTCAACTCGTCACTCACATCTGTGTCATCGTCCCCAACCGCCACTCAACAGGCCGCGAGCATCGCCAGGCCTAACACCAACATCTACGCCCTGAACGCCGACAACACCATCTTCGTTCTCGTGCCCGGCGACACAGGCTTCAACCGCCTGGTTCGCGTCAACAAGATCAACGGCAATCTGATCGGGCTTGATTTCCGTCCGGCTGACGGCAACCCGAATTCAGTTTACGGCCTGACCGACACCGGCAACCTCTACACCATCAACCTGAGCGCCGCGAACCTGGGCGCGGCCACCTTGGTCAGCACGCAATCGCCACGTTTCGCCGGCGGGTTCCAATCGCTGATGGATTTCAACCCGGTGGTCAATGCGCTGCGTTTGATCGGAACCAACGACCAGAACTTCGCGCTGGTCAATTCAAACGGCAACCTCAACGTGACCGCAGTTCAGACCGCCCTGACTTACAACACAGGCGACGTGAACTTCGGCGTTGACCCGAACATCACGGGCGGTTCCTACACCAACAACTTAGCCGGGGCGCAGAACACGCTCTTCTACGCGATTGATTACGACCTGGATACGTTCGTGACGATCGCGCCGGCCAGTCCCGGCGGCAGTTCGGCCACGGGCGGAGGCAAATTACAGACGATTGGCCGTGTCACTGACACTCTCGGAAATCTGATCAACTTCTCGCCGACGGCCGACATTGACATCTACACTGACGCCAACGGTGTGAACAGCCTGATCGGGATGAGCGGGCGGACGATGTTCAGCATTGATCTGGCGCAGATCAACCAGTCGCTGGCTTTGGGGACAACGCAAAAAGTGGTGGCCAACGCAGTGACGATGGCTGAACCGGGTGGTGGTTTCATTGATATTGCTGCGGCTACCAACGCGCTTGCCGCAGCTCCCACTCCCACTCCGACTCCCACTCCGACTCCCACTCCCGCTCCCGCTCCCACTCCCACTCCCACCCCAGGCGCATTACCCGTCAGTCCGATGGTTGAATGCGTCACCGATAATGGCAACGGGTCATTCACTGTCCGGTTCGGGTATAACAACCCCAACCCATTTACGGTCACCATTCCAGCCGGCGACAACAACAAATTCATCCCGGCGAAAGCCGGTTTCCCCCCACCAACCACATTCCTGCCCGGACGGCAGTGGGGCATTGTTAAACAGACCAGTAGCGGCGGCGACCTGGTTTGGGTTTTGAATGGGATAACGGCGACAGCAACGCGAAATCGCTATGCGCGATGCCTCTTTTGATGGGAATCTGAGCAGGGAAGGTTGAGGCTCGACTTTTTCAATCCTGAAAAGGTCGAGCCTCGTTGCGCTGACCGCTATTTCTTTGCTGGCTTTGCCGGCTTCGGCCCGAAGGAGCGCGTGTGCTTCACCAAGGCAGTGATCTGCGCGGCGGTGAGCGTGTCTTTGAAACCTGGCATTACCCCCTTGCCCTCGCGAATGCCTTTGGCGATGGCCGCGTTGGTGTTTTCTTTCTGCCACTTTTCGCTGGTGAAATCAGGCGGCTTCAGACTTTCAATGCCTTTGCCGTCCGCCCCGTGGCATTTGGCGCAATGTTTTTGATAGAGGGCGGCAGTTCCGCCTCCGCCTTTGCCGGTCTGAGCGGCGGATTCACGCCAGGTCGCTGAAACGAGAACGGCGACGGCGACGAGAACTAACCCGAGTGATAATGGTTTCCTCATTGGTGTCTTTCTACTCCTTAAAAATCGCGACAGAGGCGAACCCGATACACGAGGGGTAACGCGATTTAAGTCCGCGCCCGCGCTTAAGCTCAAGTTTGATGCTAACTGTAAAAGTGATTTCAGTTTGACTGACCTGCCAAACCGCGCAAATCCTAAAGCCTGATCGAGGTTAAAGCAAGCCGCCAGTTGATTGGGGGACGCGGTACGGAACAGGGAGCGGTAGCGACCTGGCGCTGCTTGAAGCGCGCGATGAGGAAGCGTCAGGTCGCTACCGCTCCCTGTACCGTAAATCGTTGTCCTTTTTGCCGGGACTTATCCGTCTACAGAGCGACGAACTATGAAACGCTTGCCGGATGGCGAGCGTTGAGGCAAAACTTCAGGTAACAAGGAGCGCATATGTCACAATTCATTCTGCTTTTGCACGAAACCCCGTCGGATTTCTCGAACGTCTCCGCCGAAGAGCTGCAACAGATCATCGGCGAATACGTCGCCTGGCGCCGCAAGATCGAAGCCGAGGGCAAGTTCGCCGCCGGAGAAAAACTCAAAGACGAAGGCGGACGCCACGTTTCGATGCGCAACGGCCAGGCGCGCGTCGTTGACGGCCCTTACGCCGAGGCCAAAGAGGTGATGGGCGGTTATTACGCCATCAACGCGGCGGATTACGACGAGGCGGTCGAAACATCGAAAGGCTGCCCGCATTTGAAATACGGCGGCTGGATCGAAATCAGGGAAATCGAGCAGGTCGGATAGAGTCGCATGTCGCCGGAATCACCCGATCAGATACATCAATCGGTTGACCATCTGTTCCGCCACCGGGCGGGGCAGATGGTCGCCACGCTGACCCGCATCTTCGGAATCGAGCGACTCGATCTGGTCGAAGACGCGGTGCAAGACGCTTTGGTTCAAGCCCTGAGGCTTTGGCCTTACCGCGGCGTCCCCGGCAATCCGAGCGCCTGGCTGATCGAGGTGGCGAAGAACCGGATGCTCGATTCCCTGCGCCGCGACAGCCGGATGCAGGAAATCCCCAATAACATCGAATTCCCGATTGAAGAATTCACCGAAGAGACCGGCGCGCGCTTCGCGAACGAAATCCGCGACGACCAGTTGCGGATGATCTTCACCTGCTGCCATCCGCTGATTCCGCAAGACGGCCAGATCGCCTTGACCTTGAAAACAGTCGGCGGCTTCAGCGTCTCGGAAATCGCGCGGGCTTTTTTAGCTCAGGAATCGGCCATCACCAAAACACTCACGCGAGCGAAACAGCGCCTGCGCGAGTTCGACATCAAGCTCGAAATGCCGCAGCCGGACAAACTCCCAGCCCGATTGGAATCGGTATTGAAAGTCCTCTACCTGATGTTCAACGAAGGCTACAGCGCGCTCGAAGGCGAAGAGCTTGTCGGCGCCGACCTCTGCCACGAAGCGATCAGGCTGTGCGAATTGCTGGCCGAGCATTCGGTCACGGGCGAGCCAAAGGTTCACGCGCTCGCGGCGCTGTTGCTGTTTCAGAGCGTGCGGCTGAACGCCAGGTGCGATGCGGCGGGCGAAATGCTTCTGCTTGCGGAACAGGATCGTTCGTTGTGGAACCAGGCAATACTCAGACGCGGCCTGCATCATTTCCGAAAGTCAGCCGCCGGAGATGAATTGAGCGATTACCACCTGGAGGCCGAGATCGCGTCGTGCCACGCGGTCGCCAAAAGCTTCGAGGCGACCGATTGGCCACGCGTGCTGGATTGTTACGAAGAGTTGCTCAACCGCAAGCCTTCGCCCATCGTGGCCTTGAACCGAATCGTCGCCCTGGCGAAGGTTCGGGGAGCCGAAGCTGGATTGGTTGAACTGGATAAGATCGCGGAGGATCGGACGCTTCGGAACTACTATCCGTTTTTCGCCGCGCGTGGCGAGTTGCTGCGCGAAGCGGGAAAAACGAATGATGCGATTGAGGCTTATCAAAAAGCCCTCAGCCTGACTTCGAGCGAGCCCATCCGAAGGTTTCTGATGAAGAGGATGACTGAGTCGGTAGTCCGACCGTGAGGGAGGGCGCAGGTACCCTCCCTCACGGTCGGACTACCGCCTCGCGCCCACAACTATTCCGGCAACTCCTCCCGCTTAGGCTCAGGCAGGAAGAAGCTCAAGATCAAATTGCCCGCGTAAACCAGAAACGCCACGCCCGCCGCAGCGTAGGCCAGTTTTGTCGCTGGCGCGCCGACGGAGATCGCCGCCGCCATTTGCGTGGTCAGCAGCGGAGCCGACGCGCCGATCATTCGCCCGCCGATGTTCGCCGCAAAACTCTCACCCGTCCCTCGTAGATGCGTTGGATAGACACGTGGCAGATAATTTCCCCAGAAGCTCAACTGCGCGACGGTGAACAACCCGGCGAGGAACATTCCCCATTGCAGCATCGAAAGATTGCTCGTCGCCGGAAAGATGAAGATCAGCGGAACCAGGATCAGTCCCGGAACCAGGAATACGCGGAGCAGGTTTCGCCGCGATAGGATTCGAATCGCCAGAAACGCCAGCAGAAATCGTCCAGCCAACCCGCCCATCTCTTGAAACAACTGCGTGTTGGCGACGGCTCCTGAAATGATTCTTTGACGCTCTGGCGCAGGTAACGCCGCGTCAACCTGCGCGAGCGCGGGCACGATCTGTGGAATCTGCTGGATCGCGCCGAAAGCCGCGCCCAGGCTGCATGCGAACATCGCCGCTGCGATGAGGGTCGTTTTGCGATATTCAGGCACGAACAATTCGCCCAGACTTGGTCGCTTCAATGTCCCGGCGGCGCGTTTCTGCTGCCAGACGGGCGATTCGGGCAGGAAGGGGCGGATGATGATCAATGGAATCGCGGGGATTAAGCCGGAAATCAGCAGGTAGCGCCAACTCTCGTGCCCGCCATGAATCGCGGGCAGCGACGTAGAGACCTTCGCAATCAGCGCGGCCATCCCGCTGACCATCACGCCGCCAAGCGAGGAGAACGCCTGCGTATAACCCAGCACCGCCTCGCGCTGCCTCGGGTTGGAGAAGAGTTCCGCCAACCACGCGACCGCCGCCACGAACTCGACGCACACGCCGATGAACGTCGTGCAGCGGAAGAACAACAGCATTGGCAGCGAAGTCGCAAAGCCCGCCGCGAAAGCCGAAAACGCGTAGACCAGAATGCTCCAAGTCAACACGCGCCGCCGCCCCAGCCGGTCGGTCAAATACCCACCCAGCAATCCGAAGATGCCCCCCGACACCGCCGGCACGTAAAAGAATAAGTCGCGCCAGTAAGTGTATTCCGCTGTTCCGAATTTGAATGGCCCCAGCGTCTCCAACGCGGGCCGGATGATCAACGGCAGCATCAGCAGTTCGTAAGTGTCGAACGCGAAACCGATGACGGCGATGATGCAGATGAGCCATTGGACAGGTGTGAGGCGAAGTGATTCTGATGAGGTGTTGGGCATGTTTGTCCTCTTTGGTAATCAATGATCTGAAAGCGAAGTTGCAAACCGAATAGCGACTCCATCCGGCCCGGCCATCGTGAAATCGCGCAAGCCGTAGTAGCGGTCGTCAATCTCCTTGAAAATCCGCGCGCCCATCCGCTTCGCCAACGCCCAGTATTCGTCAACGTCCGGAACCATCACGCGGATGTTGGCGACGGGGAATGGCGGCGGCGACGGCATCTGCTTGAACTCTTCGAGGAAGAGCCACGAATCGTCCCAGCGCAATTCGGCGAAGCCTTCCTCTTCGCGCGCGAGCTTGAAGCCCAGACGCTCGTAGAACGAGATCGAATACTTCAGGTCGTGGACGTAGATTTCCACAATGAGCTGATCGCTGGCAGGCACGTAGCTTTCAGTCGGAGCCATAAATGTTTTCGACGATTTATTCGGATTGATGAAGCGCCGCAGAGTATCTAACGGCTGGGCGTAAAAGAAAAGGGGCTGCCGGACGCGCTTTCAGTTTCCGCGCGCCTGACGTAGCGTGCGCTCGTCTCACGGCTGAGCGCGCGCAATACTTCAGGCGCGCGGACTTGACCGGCCCTGGCTCGCCACTCAAACGAAGATATATCATTACGCCTAGCCAACCAGCACTTAGCTTTTTCACATCAGAAGGCACGCATAACTGCCCAGTTATTCCAATTACGGATGATGACAACCGAATAGCGCGTAGTAGATCGGAAGGCCTGCCTGTGACAAGCTTTTGCTTCACGCGCCTAACCCTACCGGGGTCAGCTATTTATACCGAAAAGAGAGGTTTTACATGCGTGGTGCTTATAAGTACACGTCTATTGTCCTGCTCGTGACACTGGCTATTTCTCTGCTCTTTGTTTACGCGATGAAGCCGAAAGAGGCGGCTGGCGCCGAGGTTTATCGCCTTTCGCTTGACCAGCAATTTTCGTTTTCGACGGAACCGGGGCAAGCAGTTCTTCAGGAACTCGGAGAGGAGAATTTGGCGCCGGAGCTTGCGCCATCGGCTGCGGTAATCGTTCCGGGACAAACCCAGCCTGAGTTCAAGATCGTGCTCAGTTCAGCCATTTCCGGCCCGACCAGAACATCCGTTATCTGCTCCCTGGTGGGCGCGCCGAACACTCAGCATCGGGTGGAGTTTTACACCGCTCCGGCGTGCGGTAACAACGGGCTGCAAAATCCGCGCTTTTTGGGCGCGCTCGCGGTGACGACCAATGCCAACGGCCAGTCGAGATTCACAGCGTTTATCACTCCTCCGCTCACTGTCGGTCATTTCCTCGCCACGAAAGCGATCAACCAGGCGAACGGGACGTCAACTATTTCAAATTGTGTGACCATCACCAACCCGACGCCCACGCCCACCCCGACTCCGACGGCGACTCCGAAACCCACGCCGACACCCACTCCAACACCGACTCCGACGCCAAGGCCAACACCGACTCCGACGCCAACTCCAACACCAACTCCGACTCCGACGCCAACTCCAACCCCGACGCCAAGGCCAACTCCGACTCCGACTCCGACACCAACTCCAACTCCGACGCCGACACCGACACCGACGCCGACGCCGACACCAACCCCGACGCCGACACCAACTCCGACACCAACCCCGACGCCAACGCCACTCCCGACTCCAACGCCTATCCCAACTCCGACCCCGCCTGTGCTCGGGGTTCCTGGCATTCCCTTCCCACCGACTTCGCCGGTCAGCGACAACAAGCTCGGTTCGGTGCTGTTCTTCCCGGTCTACACGTCGAATGCGACTTCGCCCACCTCACACAACACACGCATCAATATCACCAACGCCAGCTCGCAACAAACGACGTTTATTCGTCTTTTCTTTGTGGACGGATCAAATTGCAATGTGGCCGATATGACCATGTGCCTGACCGCCAACCAGACGGCGACGTTCCTGGCTTCGGATTTTGATCCGGGCACGACCGGGTACCTGATCGCCATCGCCTCCGACTACCAGGGGTGTCCGACTGTTTTCAACGCGCTGCTGGGTGACGTGTACGTCAAATTCTCCAGCGGCCACCAAGCCAACCTCCCGGCGGAAGCCGCGACCGGATTAAGACAGACGCCCTGCGACGAGAACTCGTTTGCGGCGGAGGTCAAATTCGATGGCATCCACTACAACCCGCTTGCGCGCGTGCTGGCCTTGTCCAACCTTCCCGACCGCGCCAGCGGCAACAACACGATGATCATCCTCAACCGGGTTGGAGGCAATCTCTTCACCGGCATGGACTCGCTCGGGCCCATCTTCGGCATTCTCTACAACGACGTGGAGAACAGCTTCAGCTTCAATTTCGCGCCCAACAGTTGCCAGTTCATCAGTTCGCTCTCCAACACCTTCCCACGCACCATACCGCGCATCGAGCAGATCATTCCGGCGGGTCGCAGCGGCTGGATAAAGCTCTGGACGTTGGACGACGCGGCGATCTTCGGCGCAATGATCGTCGCCAACAATGACGCGGCTTTGGCCGCATCGGCTTTTACGCATGGCCACAACCTCCACAAACTCACACACACCACGGTTGGATCGCTGACGATTCCGGTCTTCCCGCCGTCTTGCTAGGAACGGATCCCTCAAGCCTAAAGCGCAAAGCTCCCGGCGCGTGGGAAGTGATCAAACGATCACTTCCCGCGCGCCGGGAGCTTTCGTCTTCATCCTGTTTGGTCGTCCAAGAAAGATCGCAGTCTGGATCAGAAATTGAACCTGGCCGTCAGCTCGACTCTGCGCGCTCCGAGCGCGCGATTCGGCCTGTCAAACCGTGACGAAGAGAGCACGCCGCTGAAGCCGGTCAGATTGGTGTGATTGAAAAGATTGCGCACGTTCGCGCCCAGCGTCAGCTTGAAACGTCCCTCCTCATCCTTGCCTTTTTGACCTGATTTGTTTTCCCCGCCGAAAGCGAAAGCCTTGGTGAGATTCAGATCAACACTCACCTGACCGAGACCTCTGCCGAGATTGCGCGGGATGATTCGATCTCCGGGTCGCGGGTTCGGATTGAAGACGCCGAAGCGGGTGATGACCGCCTCCGGATCGCCCGGCGCGGCGAATGACGGGCGGTCGGTGAAGAGCGTGTCGCCGTTGTTGTCGCGACCCGTCGTGAGGTTGAAAGGCCGGCCTGATGAGATTTGAACCAGCGGGCTGAGTCGAGTCTCACCCGGCAAATTGACACTCCCCATCCTGTGTCGCTGGTCGTTGGACGCAAGGCCCCATTCGCTGAGCCAACTATACGAATCGGAGGGTGCGAGTGACGCGTCGTCGGTATCGCAGCGCGTTTTTGAAAGTTGGTAATTGCCAAAGAGCGACAGCTTTCGCCTGATCTCGTAGCGCAGGTTCAGCGCCAGTTCGTGTCGCGTCGAGACGCCCGACGATTCGTATTGCAGGATCGGTCCCCGGTCGGCGATGGGCCGCGTCCCGGTTCCCGGCAGCGGCGCGTTGACGCTTCTGGTGCGCAGCAAATGGACGCCACGCTGCCAGTTGTAAGTTACCGAACCGAACAATCCGCCCGGCAGCTTCCGCTCGTAACCGAGGCTGGTGTTGATCAGGTAGGGCGCGTCGAGGGATTGTGAGCGAGTGCGCAGCGCCGGCTCACGCCTTGTCGCTTCGTCGAAGCTTGGCGGAATGTCAGGGAAGAACGACGGCTGGTTGATGACGAATTGTTGTTGTCTGACTCCGTCGTACAGGATCGTGTCGAAGATGATCTCCGAGTCCAATCCTTCATAAAAAATTCCCGCGCCGCCTCTGAGCACGGATTTGCGGTCTTTGTCCGGCGACCACGCGAAGGCGAAACGCGGCGCGATGTTCGTCAGGTCGTCAATTCCCTTCTCCATCTCGTGCCGCATCCCGAACGAGAGCGTTAGCTCATCGGCTCGCGCAATTTGCCCGGCAGCGACGTGATCAATTGTCCCAGCAAAGCCGCCATCTGTTTGTCACTGGCTATCTTCTCCGCGCTCTCCCCGGCGGCGTAAAGCTTGAGCACGGCCTCTGCGGCGACGTCGAGCGAAACTTCGGCGGCGCTCTTCCTTCGATCCAGGGCCACGCGCCAGGCAATGCGCGCCAACCACGCCCGCTGGTCTCGTACTTCAGGCAAGCGTTTCCGATTCCGCCAGACGCGGACGAAAGTCTCCTGCGTGGCGTCTTCGGCGTCGTGATGGTTGCGCAGCAACAGAAATGCGATCTGGTAGACGAACCGGGCGTGTTGGCGCACAATGGCCTCCAACTCGCGGTCGCAAGCCTCGTCCGCCATTGATAATTCGGTCAAAATCGCCTGCATTTCGACGCTCATACATTTACCTTACAGCATTAAGACCTGGGTTCGCGGACAGACGTTCAAAAAAATCCTCGCTTTTAATTTTTCCGGCGCCGACGCTCTGATGGGCAGGCTTTTGATCTGTTGCTTCGGCGAATTCGGCGGGGCGTACGAGAGGGGAGAGATCGAGGGATGATCACCAACTGAGAGCGCGCTCTGCTTCCAGCTTCATCTGCCAGTAACTGATCCCGCTGTGGCGAACGCGAACTACTTTGCCCATCCGCTGCGCCTGGGTGCGGAAGGTTTTGTGGCGCAAGAAGCGGTGGATGTATTCGGCGACTTCATCGGGAGCTATATCAAGGCAAACCAGACAATATTCGGAATGACGCAGGTCGGGTTTGTAAAAGTCGTGATCGCGGGTGAAGAAGGTCGGGCGTCGCAAGCTGTGAAGCAACGGAATGATCTGGTGGTGATCATCCATACCCTTTCGGCCAATTCCAACGCCGATCTGGCGGCAATGAACCTTTAACGCTCTCAGCCGCTCTCTTTGCCAGAAGAGGATGTTTTCATCGAGGATGTTCACGCCGCCCGCCGTTTTTCCGCTCTGCTTGCTGAGCGCGTCTTCTCAGCTTTCTCAACCAGCGCATCGCCCGCCAATCTGACCGCTTCGGCAATCGCCTCCAACGGAAGACCGTGATAGCCATCCGAAATCCAGTCCCAGCTCTTCCCTTTGGCGATCAGGTAGAGCACGTCTTTGACCAGAACGCGGGTGCCTTTGAACGTCAGTTGCCCATGACAAATTTCAGGGTCCGCGACGATATATTCCCCAAACTCTTTGCGTTTACGCGCTGCCATAGATCATTACCTCTCTGTTCGATTCGCCGCCGAATCTAGCACACGCTTCCGGAGGGAACAACAACGGAAATTCCTCTTTCTCCGACTGCGCCGCATAGCCCTGAAAAGGGCGCGAATGGTACACTGCGCGCGTTTTCCATTCGCGGTTCACGCTACATCGGAGGAGGCTCAGGCAATGGCGATTGTCCCAGGCGCTCGCCTTGATCATTACGAAATCATCTCCCCACTCGGCGCAGGCGGCATGGGCGAGGTCTACCGCGCCCGCGACACGCGGCTCAACCGTGAAGTCGCCATCAAAATCCTGCCCGCTTCGTTCGCCAACGACGCCGACCGGCTGCGGCGATTCGAGCAGGAAGCTCTCGCCACTTCCGCCTTGAATCACCCGAACATTCTGACCGTTCACGACATCGGCACTCACGAAGGTCAGCCATTCATCGTCGAGGAAATGCTGGAAGGCGAAGAATTGCGGACGCAATTGAAGGAAGGCGCAATCCCGCCACGCAACGCGATTGAGTACGCGCGGCAAATTGCCGATGGATTGGCGGCGGCGCACGCCAAAGGCATCGTCCATCGTGACCTGAAGCCGGAAAACCTGTTCGTCACTACGGATGGTCGCGTGAAGATTCTCGATTTCGGCCTGGCGAAGCTGCGCCCGCAGCAAGCAATGAATGCCGATTCGCAAGCCCCAACGCAGCGCAAGGTCACCGATCCCGGAACAGTGATGGGCACGGTGGGTTATATGTCGCCGGAACAGGTGCGCGGACAGGAAGCCGACCATCGCGCCGACATCTTCAGCTTCGGCGTGATCCTGTACGAGATGCTTTCGGGCGCACGGACCTTCAGCGGCGATTCGGCGATTGAAGTGATGAACGCCATCCTGAAAGATGAGCCGCCGGAATTGAGCGAGACGAACTCGAAGATCAGCCCGGCGCTCGACAAGATCGTGCGGCGATGTTTGGAAAAGAAACCGGAGCGAAGATTTCAGACGGCGAGCGACTTGGGCTTTGCGCTCGAAGCGTTGGCCACGACGAGTTCATTGGGCGCAAGTCGCGCGGAAGCCGCGCAGGTGCCGGGCGCTTCGGCGACGACAAAGCGCGAACGCATTGCGTGGATTGGGCTGGCTGTAATGACGTTGATCGCGCTCGCGTTTGGCGTGGCCTATTTCCGGCGTCCGGCGCCGGAGGCGGAACCAATGCGCTTCTCGATCACTCCGCCGGAGAAGGCGATCTACTTTGACTGGCCGGAGATTTCGCCCGATGGACGTACGCTGGCCTTTGTCGCCACTGTCGAAGGCAAAACGCAGCTCTGGGTGCGTCCGCTTGATTCCACCACAGCCAGACCACTGGCGGAAATAAACACTAACAGTTGTCCCTTCTGGTCGCCGGACAGCCGGTTTATCGCGTTTATCCACGAGGGCAAGCTCAAAAAGATCGCGCTGGCCGGAGGCGCGGCGGAAACCTTATGCGATGCGAGCGCACCAGGCGGTACGTGGAATCGGGATGGGGTGATCCTGTTTAGCACAGTAGGAAGTGGAATCAAACGAGTTTCCGCCAGTGGCGGAGCCGCCACCAATGTTACTACCGTTGATAGTTCGCGCGGAGAAACGATCCATCAGTTTCCGGTCTTCCTGCCCGATGGACGGCGCTTCCTTTTTTACGTAGGGAATAACAACCGGGAAAAAGCCGCTGTGTTTTTAGCCTCGCTGGAGGGCGGCGAAAAGCGACAGCTGTGGGAAGCCGACAGCAGGACGATTGGAGTAGCGGTCAACCCGTCAGCGCTGGATGAAGGCTGGCTCGTCTTTACGCGGCAGACAGTGTTGCAAGCGCAGCCGTTTGATTTCCGCCGGAACCAACTGGTGGGAGAGCCTGTGCGACTACGCGGGCAAGTGCGCGTGGATGCCTTCGGTGTGGCCAGGTTCTCGCTGGCGGCGAATGGGACGCTGGTGCTGCTCGAAGGCGACGACAATCGGCAAGCCACCTGGGTGGATCGGACGGGCAAACGATTAGGTACGGTGGGCCAGCCGGGACTCTGGTCCTTTAATCGCCTGTCCCCGGACGAACAGCGTCTGGCTGTAACGCGGAACGATCTACAGACGCAGACCTCCGACATTTACCTGCTGGAATTGGCGCGCGGAACCGAGACGCGCTTTACCCTCGATCCTGCCAATGATGGAGCACCCATCTGGTCGCCGGACGGCAGCCGCATCATCTGGGCTTCCAGTCGTGAGAGCGTGTTCAACCTGTACCGGAAAGCCGCAAGTGGCGCGGGACAGGATGAATTATTGCTGCGCCTCGATCGCCCGAAATCTCCCATTGACTGGTCAGCGAACGGGAAGTTCCTGCTGTGCCTGGAATCGCATCCGCAAACGCGTCGTGATCTATGGGTCTTGCCGCTGGAAGGCGAGCGCAACCCCTGGCCCTGGCTGAACACGCCCTTCGATGAATTTTTTGCCAGGTTTGCCCCGGATGGCAAATGGATCGCTTACACATCCGATGAATCAGGACGCTATGAAATTTATGTGCAAGCCTTCACGCCCGGCGCGCCTGCATCGGGCGGCAAAGTGCCACTTTCGACCAATGGCGGCGTTGATCCGCACTGGCGGCGCGATGGCCGGGAATTGTATTACCGCTCGGGCGGCAAGCTGATGGCGGTGGACGTGACGCTCGGCGCCGAGGTGAAAGCCGGGACGCCACGCGAACTCTTCCCGTTAAGTAGTCTTTTTAACTTGGAGGTGACAGGCGATGGGCAACGGTTTCTGTTGATGACGAGCGCCGCCGACGCAAGCGTGCCGCTATTCACGGTCGTGCTGAACTGGATGGCGGAGTTGAAGAAGTGAAGCTTATGCCTGTCTCGAATATAATGCTGGGCAAGTCAGTTACGCTGGCGAGGAAAGGAGCAAGAAAGGGGGTAATTTATGCAACAAATTGTGATGGAGATCGCGGATGACAGCTTATTGGCGCTGAGAATGAAGCCGCACGAAATCGCCGCCGAATTGCGATTGATGGCTGCGATAAAGCTGTATGAATTGGGCAAGCTTTCGTCGGGCGCGGCGGCGCTGTTGGCTGGAATCCCGCGGGTTGTTTTTCTATTACGGCTGGCGGATTACGGGGTTGACACTTTTCGTTTGACCGAAGAGGAATTGCAGCGGGAGACAAGCCTTGCCTGAAGTCATTTCCAATACTTCACCGATGCAGTATTTGCATCAACTGGGTCTTCTGCATTTGCTGCCGGCGCTTGTCAGCCAGGTGATTGTTCCGCCAGCGGTTGTCGCTGAACTGGCGGCGGGCCGTGCGCTGGGGTTCAATCTGCCTGATCCGGCGAGCCTGCAATGGATTGTTGTCCGACAGCCCGTCAGCGCGCCCGCATTGCCGTTGGCTAGCGGCTTGGGACCTGGGGAAAGAGAGGTATTGGCGTTAGCGCTCGAATCGTCAGACGCGATAGCGGTTCTCGATGATCAACTGGCGCGGCAGATTGCCCTGACACTTGGTCTGCGTCTGACCGGAACGCTCGGCATACTGCTTGACGCCAAAAAGCGCGGCTTGATCAACGAAGTCGCGCCACTGCTCGATCAGCTTCAGAATCTGCGTTTCCGACTGGCGCCACAAACTCGCGCAGCAGTTCTCAAGCTGGCGGGGGAATAAACAGTATGACAATCAGCGGTTAAGGAGCCAAACACTGATGAGCTTGCCAGAACGCTTGCCCGCTTTCGCTGAGTTACCCATCAAACCCGAATATCCGCCACATTCCGCCTGGGGCGTGTTCGGCGATGACGATCAGATCGGGACGCTGAATTTGCTGACGCCGGAGCGGGTGGCCGCCGCCGCCCGGCTGGTGCAGACCGGACAGGTTTTCGCGATGAACTGGGAATTGGAACAGCCCGATCCGCCGCTGTTCAATCGCGCGGCTTTGCGTCACACGATCAACCGGCGGCGCAGGAACGTCTTCGACGACGTTTACGACAACTTCAACACACAATCTTCTTCGCAATGGGACGGCTTGAGGCATTTCGGGCATCGGCAGCACGGCTTTTACAACGGCGTTACCGAAGAGCAGATCGCTGACGAAACAAGTGCGCGCAACGGAATTCATCATTGGGCGCGGCGTGGCATCGCCGGACGCGGCGTGCTCGTTGACTTCCAGCGTTTCGCCGCCGCGCACGGCATCGCGTTCAACCCCGGCGAGCGTTACGGAATTACGCCTGAGCAAATGCAGGCGGCGGCGGATTGGCAGGGGCTGCCCTTTCAAACCGGCGACATCCTGCTGCTGCGCACGGGATGGATCGAATGGTATAGCCGTTTGAATGAAGAGCAGCGGACGCAACTGGCGCAACCCGGCGCGTCGCAGATCGCGGGGTTGGAGCAGGGCGAAGATTCGTTGCGCTTTCTCTGGGACAATCACTTCGCCGCCATCGCTTGTGACAGTCCGCCTTTTGAAGCTCTCCCGCCCGCCACTCCCGACAAAGATGAGAATCCGGGGATGATGCACGGCACGATCATCGGTTTGTGGGGAATGCCCATCGGCGAGATGTTCCGGTTGGACGCGCTGGCTGCGGACTGCGCCGCCGATCATCGCTACGAGTTTTTCTTCACCGCTGCGCCGCTCAATAAGCTTGGCGGCGTGGCCTCGCCGCCGAATGCGCTGGCGATCAAATAAACTATGGTTGAGCCGCCATCTGACGCGGCTTATAATCCGTCCCGATGAGCACCCAAGTCGTTCTCAACTTACCTGATGAGACTTACGAGCGGGCCGCGCAATACGCCGCTTACGCAAAACGCGAGGTGGCGGAAATAATTGCCGCAGCGCTGGCCTCCACGCTGCCTTCGCGCGATGCGATCAACCAACTGCGCTCGATCAACAAGCTTCCGGACAGTGACGTGCTGGCGTTGACCAAATTGCGGATGGAGCCGCAGGCTGACCGCCGTCTGAGTGAGTTACTGGACCGCCAGCAGGCCGGAGAATTAACCGACGTGGAACAAGCCGAATTGGCCGCGCTAATGCGGAACTACGAGATGGGTTTGTTGCGCCAATCCCAGGCGCTGGCCGAGGCAGTTCGGCGCGGCCTGATCCCGCCTTTGCAACCCTGAATCCCAAAGATGATCCCCAAAGATGTCAAAGCGCGTGTTCGCCTGGCTGCTGGCTACCGTTGTGGCTACTGCCTGACGCATCAGCGATACGCGATGCTGGTATTGGAGATCGAGCACATCATTGCGAAAGCCAAAGGTGGAACCGACGACGAAGAGAATCTTTGGTTGGCCTGCCGTCTGTGCAACAACGCCAAAGGCGTACAAACACACAGTTACGACCCAATCACCGGGCGGCGGGTCAGGTTGTTCAACCCGCGAAAACAAAAATGGCGCCGCCATTTCTATTGGAGTGATGACGGCACGCATGTGATTGGCCGCACCGCCTGTGGTCGCGCGACGGTAGTGGCGCTCAACCTGAACAACGAGATCGCTCTGGTCGTGCGCCGGAATTGGGTCAGCGCCGGCTGGCATCCGCCTGTAGTCTGAACCAATCGAGGCGGATTGGCAGAGACTGCGATTGCAAACCGGCGACATCCTGCTGCTGCGCACGGGATGGATCGAGTGGTATAGCGGTTTGCGAGATGTTCAGGTTGGACGTGCTGGCTGCGGATTGCGCCGCCGATCATCGCTACGAGTTTTTCTTCACCTCGGCGCCGCTCAACAAACTCGGTGGCGTGGCCTCGCCGCCGAATGCGCTGGCGATCAAATGATCTCACCAACTGAGAGCGCGCTCCGCTTCCAGCTTCACTTGCCAGCAACCGATCCCGCCGTGGCGAAGGCGAATGACTTTGCCCATGCGCTGCGCCTGTGTGCGGAAGGCTTTGTGGCGCAGGAAGCGGCGGATGTATTCCGCCACCTGACCAGGCAAAACATCAAGGTAGACCAGACAATATCCAGGATGGCGCAATTCCGGTTTATAAAAATCCTGATCGCGGGTGAAAAAGGTGGGACGCCGCAGCCGGTGCAGCATCGGGATGATCTGCTCGCGATCATCCAATCCCTCTCGTCCAATTTCACGAGCGATCTGGCGGAAGTGAATTCCCCGATCCGCAAGTGGCTGGCGTTGTCCGAAAGGGATGTTTTCGTCGAGGATGTTCATGCCGCCTGCCGCTGTTTCTCGGCCTGCTGAGTTCTCCGTTCGATTTTTTCAAGCAACGCCGCGCTGGCCAGACCTACCGCTTCGGCAATCGCCTCGCGGCTGACGAGTCCGTGGTATTCATTCGAGATCGAGTCCCAATCCAACCCTTGTGCGACAAAATAGAGCACATCCTTGACCAGGATGCGTGTGCCCTTGAAGGTCGGCTCTCCGCCGCAAAGCTTCGGGTCAGAGATGATGTATTTGCCGAGTTCGATTCGTTTACGTACTTTCATATGTGGTTCACCAATCAAGATCGTATCCGCGTATCGCTTAAATGTTTTCATGCCGCGCGCCGTTGCTTCTCAGCTTTGTCGAACTTCTCGATCAATGTAGCGCGAGCCAATTCAATCGTTTCGACAATGGCTTCATGGTTGATTTGCCCATAAAATTCGCGGCAAATTCGATCCCAATCATAGCCTTTCGCCAACATGTGAAGCACGTCTTTGACAAACATGCGCGTGCCTTTGAAGGTCAACTCACCGCCACAAATCTTCGGATCGGAAACGATGTACTTCCCATATTCTATTCGTTTGCGTGTCTTCATGACTTACTCCTTGCAGGTTTCCTGCGCGACCGAAATCTAGCACAGCGCCTTCGGCCTCGACAATTACGGCAACTGGCTCGATTACCAACTGATCGCGCGCTCAGCCCGGCCTCCGGCTTCCCACCAACTCAACCCGCTGTGGCGCACGCGCACGACCTTGCCCAGCCGCTGCGCCTGGGTGCGAAATGAAGGGTGGCGCAGGAAGCGGCGGATGTAGCGGGACGCGAGAAATCACGATCCATCGTAAAGAAGGTCGAGCGGCGTAGCGCATGTAGCAGGGGAATAATCTCCTCTCGATCCTCCATCCCCAGGTCTCCGAGGTGCTCACCGATGCGCCGAAAGTGAATCTTCCAGGCCGTCAGTTGACCCCGCTGGCTGACAACAATGTTTTCGTCGAGGATGTTCATGCTGCGCGTCGCCGCTTCTCAGTCTTTTCGAGCAGCGAGGTTCGCGCCAATTCGACCGCCTCAGCAATGGCCTCGTGGCTCAAGCGCCCATCGTATTCAGCCGAGATTTTATCCCAGTCCATGCCTTTGGCAACGAAGTAGAGCACATCCCTGACCAGGATGCGTGTGCCTTTGAAAGTCAGATCGCCACCACAAATCTTCGGGTCGGAGACAATGTACTGACCGAGTTCTATCCGCTTGCGTGTTTTCATGACTTACTCCTTGCAGGTATCCTGCGTGACTAAAATCTAGCATACCGACTTCGGCCTCGACAATCACAGCAGGTTACGCTCGAAGGAAGGCTATCGAATAAAGTAACGACTGACAGTAGCCTCGCTCGGCCTCTTCGTCATCAGCGACACGACGATCATCAACAACGACGAGATGATCACCATCGGCACGACCGGCAACAGCCCGAAGACCGCCGTGCCACCCGGCGTGCGCGCCAGAGCTTCAACTCCGCCGATTGACCAGACGACCTGTGGCGTTGTCACGACGGATTGGAAGACCGCGACTGCTGTCACGCTGGCCGCCGCCCACAAAGTCACGGCCAGCGCCCCCCACTTCGTGCTGCGTTTCCAGAACAATGCGCCGACCATCAATGGCATCATCGCCGAATAGCCCGAAAAGGCGTATTGCACGGCCAGATCGAAGATTGGCTGCGGGAAGCGCAGCGCGATGGTGTAAGCGATGATCGTCAGCGCGATGACGAAGATGCGGCCAGTGACGACTTGCGCCTTCTCGCCAAACCTTTCCTTGCCCTCGTAAAACGCGAAGATGTCTTCGGAGAACATGGTCGAAAGCGCCAGGATTTGCGAATCGCTGGCCATCACCGCCGCCATAATCCCTGCGCCCAATAAACCCGCGAGCCACAATGGCGCGTAAGCCTCAAGCAGGCGCAACAACACATCATCGCCCGCTGCTTGCGCGCGCAACTGGTTTCGCTCTTCGGGACTCAGAGTTCCAGCCTGCGTGGCCAGCGTTTGTCGCGCTTCGAGCTTGGCCTGGATCGCCGGGACTTCCGTCGCGCGGTTGGCCATCACGCCCAGAAAGACCGCCGGCAGCCAGATCGCCAGCATGCAGATCGGATACAGGATCACCGTCTTCTTGAAGTGCTGCATTCGCCGCGCCGTCAAGCAGAAGATGATCATGTGCGGGAAGTTGATCGAAGAGAGCGGAATGAATGTGTAGCTGAGGAAGAACAATGGCGAGATGCGTTCGCGCGTCAGCAACGACGCGGTCGAAGGCGACGACAACAATTCGTTCACGGCGGCGCCGAACCCGCCCATCCCTACGCCGATGACCACCAGCGCAATCGCGCCGAAAACCAGAAACAACGTCGTCTGAAAAGTGTTGACCCACGCCGTGCCGCGCATCCCGCCGAAGAAGACGTAGATCATCACCACCATCGCCACAATCGCGCCGCCAATCCAGAACGGGATGCGCCCGCCGCTGATCGCAAACAGCGCCGTCCCGCCGCCCATCACGCCGATGATGATGTAAGGCACGAGCAGCGCCGCTTGCACGATTGAAATCACCGTTCCGATATGCCCGCATTCCCAACGGTCGCGGAACATCTGCACCGGCGTGATGAACCCGAACCGCTTGCCCAACGCCCACACGCGCGTGCCGATCAGGAACAGCGACAACGGCACGATCAGCGCCGACGACGAAGCCATCAACCCGTAAGTCACGATGCCGTTCGCAAACGCGTGCCCGGACGACCCCAGGATGGCGAACGCCGTCATATTCGTGCCGAACAGCGAAAGCAGGAACACGAACTGGCCGAGCGAACGATTGGCCAGGAAGTAATCTTCCGCCGGATGTTCGCCGACTTTGCGACGAAAAGCGAAGACTCCGATGTAAATGACGACAGCGAGGTAGGCGAAGACGAAGAGGGCTGGAATCACCGATGCCCTCCTGATTGCGGATTGCGGATTGCGGATTGCGGATTCGCGCTTTCGAGATCGGCTTGTTCTTCGAGATACGAAGGCCAGGTCTGTTTAACCAACAGCCACATCAACGCCGAGATCACCAGCGTGTAACAGAGGTGATAGAAGAGGCCGATCGGCAGAAAACCGAAGACGATTGGCGTGGCCGCGCGCCAGAACCAGAAGTCCTGGTGCAGCAGATAAAGCGCGATGATTGCGACAACGAGCAGAGATCGTTTCATTTGAACGTGTGTTTTCGGGTTTGTAGTATCAGAAACCGCAGGGCGAAACGCGGCGTACTATCACATGTGGTTTGAACAAATTGCAACTACATCGAAACGGTGGTTGGAATGCGCAGGGAGCGACGACGCTCTCTTCCTGACGCGATTCTTATAATTACACAAAGCTGGAAAACGAATTGATCGAAGGAGGAGGCCTGAACCGGAGGTAAATGGCTCGAATGAAGTTTGACTACCGCGAGCTGCAATCCTCAAGTCGCGCGCAGTTGCGCGAATGGCAGGATGAACGGCTCCGCTCGTTACTGTCGGAATTAGCGGCGAATCAGTTTTACCAGGAGAAGTTCCGTCTTGCGGGAATGGAAATGGCCAAGGCGCGCGGCGCGGCGGACCTGGCCCGGTTGCCTTTCACGACCAAAAGCGAGTTGGCCGCTGACCAGGACAAGCATCCGCCATACGGAAGATTGCTTACCTACCCTCTCTCACATTACCGCTATCTGCATCAGACATCGGGGACGACGGGACGCCCGCTCAGGTGGCTTGACACCCAGGAAGACTGGGAGACGTTTATGCGGTGTTGGGCGGAGGTTTATCTGGGCGCGGGCGTGACGGCGGAAGACCTGGTCTTCTGCGCCTTCTCCTTCGGGCCATACGTGAGCCATTGGACGGGCATTGATGGCGCGCGGCATGTCGGCGCGTTGGCGCTTTCGGGCGGCGGGATGCATTCCGAGCAACGGCTGCGCGCAATCTTGGATAACCGCTGCACCGTGCTGGTCTGCACTCCGACTTATGCGCTGCACCTCGCCGAAGTCGCCGCCGGGTTGGGACTCGATCTGGCTTCCTCCGACATCCGCATCACGATTCACGCTGGCGAACCGGGCGCGAGCGTGCCGAACGTCAAACGCCGGATCGAAGCCGCCTGGGGCGCGCGATGTTTCGACCACGCCGGCGCAACGGAAGTCGGCGCCTGGGCTTTTGATTGCCAGGCCGAAGACGGCGCGATCCATCTGAACGAACTTGAATTCATCTTCGAGGTCGTTGACCCGCAGACCGGCAAAGCGGTTGATGAAGGGACGCGCGGCGAACTGGTCATCACCACGCTCGGACGCGCCGGAATGCCCGTGCTGCGCTATCGCACAGGCGATCTGGTGGAGATGACTACGGAGCCTTGCGCTTGCGGACGCCGGCTGGCGCGCATCAAGGGCGGCGTGCTGGGACGCGCCGACGATATGTTGAGCGTGCGAGGCGTCAACCTTTATCCAGCCGTGATTGATAATCTGATCCGCGCCGTGCCCCCCATCACCGAGTACGAAGTGGAGATTCGCCGCGTATCGGAAATGGATGATCTGCTGCTGAAAGTTGAAATTGGCGAGGAGCATTCCTTTGCCGAAGTTGAGCAGGCGATTCTCGCCGCATTCCGCGCGCAACTGAACATCCGCGTGAGCGTCGCGCAGGCGGAGCGAGGCAGCCTGCCGCGTTATGAATTCAAGGCGCGACGCTACAAGCGGGTCGCGGAATGAATGGGAGCAATAACACTATGGCGTGTTTTCAGATGAATTTGGAAAAGCGCGCCGCAAAATTTACAATCGGAATCGGAATAGTCAAAATGAATGAGAAAAACACTCCATCGAAGGAAGCTCTCTTGAAAGACCTGGAGCTACAGTGGAAGGATCATTTCCACATGAGAGACCAGACCTGGAAGACACTTACGAATACGATTCTATTCTTTCTTGGGACGGTAGGATTGGAAATAAAAGGAGTCGGGAAATACGTTATGATTGTCGCCTATGTCGCCCTGATGTTAGTAGCACTATTCGGATGGGCCGTAGCGGCGCATCATCGCATCCGACAGGGACAGAAGTTCGCCTTTATTACGGAATATGAGAAGCGACTTGGGCTTGACGAAATTAAAGAGCCGGTCCTTAGCGGACCTATCCTTAGTGGGAAGAAGGGTCAGGTAGGAATTCTCGGGAGCTATTTTACCGCACGGTTTATCGAAATAATGGAGTTAGCTATCGCTGTTGTTGCTATATCGCTACTGATTCGAACATCACTCGGTCATTGACGCTCTATCAACTTAGAGAGGAACAGGTTTATGGATAACATGAACTGGAAAGAACTAAAGAATCTCATCCTTGTTGCCGGGCACGCAGTCTACGTCGCGGAAAACTTCGATGATCCTATCAGTGATGACAGTTGGTTTCTCCAATCCTTTCAGAGGGGAGAACCGCCCTTCTACGTTGAACATATCCGCAGCAGTGTAGAGCTTGCAGCAGCAGATCCATATTCACTGCTCGTCTTTTCTGGTGGGCAAACGAGAGTTGAGGCGGGACCTCGGAGTGAGGCTCAGAGCTATTGGATGACCGCAAACCACTTTTTATGGTGGGGTAGGACAAGCATAGAGTTGAGAGCAACTACTGAGGAGTTTGCTAGGGATTCATTTGAAAATGTCTTGTTTGGGATTTGCAGGTTCTTTGAGTGCACGCAGAGCTATCCGGAAATGATTACTGTTGTTAGTTGGGCTTTCAAAGAGAGACGCTTCGACCTGCATCGAGATGCGATTCGCTTCCCGAAATCCAGGTTTGTATTCAGAGGCGTCAATGACCCTACCAATCTCGCTGAGGCTCAAAAGGGAGAAGAGAAAGCGATAGCGCTCTTCAAAGAAGACCCTTACGGCATAGGCAAAAGTTTGGGAAGTAAAAGAGAGGAACGGAACCCCTTCAACCGGCAGCATCCATACGAATGTAGCAATCCGAAAATTGGCAAGCTACTTCGGTATCGTGGTATTGAGAGGTTCAAGGGAAGTTTACCTTGGGAAACCGCGTATAACTTTGCCTCCGGATTAGCCACAGCAAAAACGTAAAGCACAGAGAAATTCTGGTATGAATGTTAGTTTGCCGAAGGAACTCAATGACAAAAGACACATCGAACACCAAAACCGAAGTCGGCAATTATTTCGTCTCCAACTATCCGCCGTTCTCGCAGTGGAAGCCGGAAAACACCGGCGACGCGATCAAGGCATTGAGCCAACCTGCTCGCACGGATCAACCGCTCGGCCTGTACATCCACATCCCGTTCTGCCGCAAGCGGTGCAAGTTTTGTTACTTCAAAGTCTATACGGACAAGAACGCTTCCGAGATCGAGGTCTACCTCAATGCATTGATCAAAGAGAATGAACTCTACAGCCGCATGCCCGCTTTGCAGGGGCGACAGTTGCGGCTAGCTTACTTCGGCGGCGGCACACCTTCCTACATCAGCGAAAGGCAGCTTGGCTACCTCGTCGAAGGTCTCAACCGGCACGTGAGTTGGGAGCACGCCGAAGAAGTCACTTTCGAGTGCGAGCCGGGCACATTGCGCAAATCGAAGCTCGAAACGTTGAAAGAGATCGGCGTCACTCGATTGAGCCTGGGCGTCGAGCATTTCAACGACGACATTCTGGCGGCCAATGGCCGCGCGCATCTTTCGGCGGAGATTTATCGAGCTTACGATTGGGCGCGCGAAGTTGATTTCCCGCAGATCAACATTGATCTGATCGCCGGGATGATGGGCGAATCGGAAGAGCATTGGCGCGACACTGTCCGCCGCGCGCTCGAACTCGAACCCGATTCGGTGACGATCTATCAGATGGAACTTCCCTACAACACCGTCATCTCGCGGGAGATGATCGAGAAGGGGTTGGATTCGCCGATCGCTGATTGGCCCACAAAGCGGCGCTGGCTCGATTACGCCTACGAAGAGTTCCAGGCGCGCGGTTATCGCATCGCGAGCGCCTACACGCTGGCGACGACGAAGAAGCCCTGCCGGTTCATTTACACCGACGCGCTGTGGCACGGCGGCGATCTGATCGGACTCGGCGTTTCGTCGTTCTCACATTTCGACGGCGTGCATTTCCAGAACGCTCACAACTTCGAGGAGTACATTCGCGCGCTGGACGCCGAACGACTGCCGTTCTGGCGCGCGCTGGCGTTGACGCCGAAGCAGAGGTTGATCCGCGAGATGATTCTGCAACTCAAGACCGGCGCGATTGACGCTGAGTATTTCCGCCGCAAGTTCGGCGTTGATGTCTGGCAGGAGTTTCAGTCCGTTTACGAACGGCTGAGCCAGCAGGAGATGCTGCGGCGCAACAACGGAAGCATTGAACTGACGCGGCGTGGGCTGCTGCAAGTTGACCATTTCCTGGCTGAATTTTTTGAACCTGAATTGAAAACCGTTCGATACGCTTAAAAGGTCTGGCGGTACGGTACAGGGAGCGGTAGCGACCTGGCGCGGTAGAAGTGCGCGCTTCACAAGTCCACCAGGTCGCTACCGCTCCCTGTACCGTACCGCGCTCACGAATGAATATGAACTCAAACAATTATGACGTGATCGTAATGGGCGGCGGGCCTGCGGGCAGCACCGTCGCCAGCATCCTCTCCCGCGAAGGCCGCAAGGTCGTGCTCTTCGAGAAGGAACAATTCCCGCGCCATCATATCGGCGAATCGCTGATGACCGACACCTTCTGGACGTTTCAGCGGATGGGGCTGTTGGAGAAGCTGAAGTCTAGCCCGTTCGTCCGCAAATACAGCGTGCAGTTCGCCAACCCGCAGGGCAAAGAGTCGCGTCCGTTTTATTTCTTCGAGGCCAATCATCACGAGAGCGCCGTCACCTGGCAAGTGACCCGCGCCGTCTTCGACCAGATGCTGATCGAGCATGCGGCGGAACAAGGCGCGACCGTTTACCAGAAGACTCTGGTCAAGCAGGTTCTATTCGATGGCGACCGCGCCGTCGGCGTCGAGGCGCAGATGCCGGACGGTTCGCGCGAACAGTTTCACGCGAAGGTCGTGATTGACGCGACGGGCCAGACGGCGATGCTCTCGAACAAATTCCGCTGGCGACAGCGCGACCCGAAACTCAAAAAAGCCGTGCTCTATTCCTACTTCAAAGGCGCGATGCGCGAGCCGGACCTCAACGGCGGCGCGACGCTGGTGCTACGCACGCAGGTCGGCAGCAACGGATGGTTCTGGTATATCCCGCTCGAAAACGACATCACCAGCGTCGGCATCGTCGCAGACCCCGAATACCTGGTGAAAGGACGCGGCCAGGATTTGGCGAAGATATTTCACGAAGAGGTCGAGAAGTGCGAACCGTGCCGCCGCCGCGTCGAAGGCGCAGAGCGCGTGGATAAAATTTATTCGATCCTCGATTATTCCTACCGTTCAAAACAAAACGCCGGCAATGGCTTCATCCTGATCGGCGACGCTTACGGCTTCCTCGATCCGATCTATTCGTCGGGTGTGCTGCTGGCCCTCAAGATGGCCGAGTTGGCCGCTGATGCGATTCACGACGCTTTCAAGCACAATGATTTCTCCGGCGAGCGATTGGGCCAGTTTCAGTCCAAATTGGATCAGGGCATAGAATCTATGCGGAAGCTCGTCTACGCCTTCTACAACGAAGGCTTCAGCTTCTCGCAGTTCCTCAGAAAATATCCCGAACACCGCGTCAATGTCATCGAACTGCTCATCGGCAATGTTTTCCGGGAAGGCGTGGATGAGGTTTACGGGCCGATGTCCGAGTTCGCCGAAATCCCGCCACCGCTCTGGGAACAGATCGCCAGCCTCGCCTCCAATGGCCAGGCGCAAGCGAGCAACGACGCGTCGGAACCCCTTACCGCAAAATACGTGTATTACGACGATCGCGCGGCGAAGCAGGAGTCTGGCAAAGCTTGATCGCTTCGGCGCTCCGCTCGACGCCTGACCGCCTATGGCAAGTTTCAAGCTGCTGATCGCCCAGATCGCCACGATCCTCATTGTCGCAAGGTTGATGGGCTGGTTATTCCGCAAACTCCATCAACCTCGCGTGATCGGTGAAATGGTGGCGGGCATTCTGCTTGGCCCTTCATTGCTGGGCTGGGTTGCGCCGGGCGTCTCCGCCGCGTTGTTTCCGCCCGCCAGCCTGGAACAATTAGGTTCGCTGAGCCAGATCGGATTGCTGCTGTTTATGTTCCTGATCGGCCTGGAACTAGATTTGGAACAGTTGCGGAAACAGGGGCGGGCGGCGACCTTCATCAGCCAGGTCAGCATCATCGCGCCTTTCATCTTGGGATTCCTGCTCGCGTTTTATCTCTATCCACGAGTGTCTGATCCGAGCGTCAATTTCACCGGCTTTGCTCTGTTCATGAGCATCGCCATGAGCATCACGGCGTTTCCAGTTTTGGCGCGCATCCTGAAGGAGCGGAACCTGCTTGGCACTAGAGTGGGAGCCTTGGCGATTACCTGCGCCGCAGTCAACGATGCCGCCGCCTGGCTCATTCTGGCTGGCATCGTCGTGATCGTTCGCTCTTCCAATCTGCCGCTGCCCTTATGGATGACATTGGCCGGACTCGGGGCGTTTGTGTTGATGATGTTGTTCGTAGTGAGACCTGCGCTGCAAAAACTCCTGGCGCATTACGAGAGGCGGGGCGATCTCACGCACGACAGCCTGGTCGTGATTCTCCTGGTTGTGCTGGCTTCCGGTTGGGTGACAGAATCTCTGGGCGTTCACGCGCTGTTTGGGGCATTTCTGGCCGGGGCGATCATGCCCAGGTGCCACGAATTTTCCCACGAGTTGTGGCGGCGATTTGAAGCCCTGACAGTCGTGCTTCTGCTCCCGCTTTACTTCGCCTTCACCGGGTTACGATCAAGCTTTCTGCTGATCGTCAGCGCGGGAATGTGGTTCTACTGCGCCATCATCATTGCGCTGGCGATCATCGGCAAATTCGGAGGCTCGCTGGTGGCGGCCAGAATCAGTGGGATGTCGTGGCGCGAGGCGGCGGCGATTGGCGCGTTGATGAACACGCGCGGGCTGGTTGAACTGATCATTCTCAACCTCGGTCTCGACCTGGGCGTTCTTTCTCCGGCGTTATTCTCTGTGATGGTGCTGATGGCGCTGGTGACCACGTTTATGACTTCGCCTTTGCTGAACTGGATTTATCCTGAGCGGCTGGTTCGGTTGGAGGCGTCAATGTAGGTTTAAATGTTGCGCGGCTTCCTTTGTGGAGTTTTCGTTTCAGATGCCGTTGTCGTACACTTGTTTGGCGAACGGCATTTCTTGCCAACGTCAATCATCTTTTTAACATGAGCAGAAGAGACACCTACCACGAGACAGTTAAAAGGGCGTTGGTCAAAGACGGCTGGACTATCTCACACGACCCGCTAAGGATCACATACGAGGGAACGATAGTTTCCACTGATCTCGGCGCGGAGAAAGCTACAATAGCTGAGGGACAACAAATCGCTGTGGAAATCATCGCGGTCGAAGTTAAGGACTTGGACAGCGAGTCCGTGATCAGTGAATTTGAGAAGGCGCTTGGTCAATACAGGCTGTACCGCGCCCTGCTGAAAAGGACTGATCCGGGTCGCATCATCTTTCTGGCAGTTAGAAAATCGGTTTATGATGAGTTCTTCCAGAGGCCGGCCATTCAGGTGGTGATCGGTGATGATGAGGTTCGGCTTTTGATTTTCGATGAATTCAGCGAGGAGATTGTTTTATGGACAAAGTAGACCGGTATCGCCAAATCATTCAACAAGTCATTGACGAGGCGGCGGCAATGCTGTCGCAGGGAAACCAGGTGTCAATCCTGCCTGTTTGCGATCCCGTTCACGATCAATACTTGATGATTTCGCTTGGCCGACAGAACAATCGGCGCGAGCACGCGATTGTCTTTCATGCGCAACTTTGCGACGGCAAGTTTCTAATCGAAGACGACGGCACCGAAGATGGAATGGCAAATCTGTTGATTGACGCGGGCGTGCCGAAGGAAGACATCAGGCTGAGTTGGGCAAGTTCATCAGGAATGAAAGACGATCTGACGCTTGCGGCTTGATAGATGTGATCAATGCGACCAGCAATAATCGGCGTCCCCTGGGACGAAAACTCTTCGTTTATGCGCGGCGCGGCAGAAGCTCCGCCTCTGATCCGCGCCGCCTTCCACTCCGAATCCGCGAACCTGTGGAGCGAGAGCGGGATTGATTTCGGCGCTACGCCAATCTTCGACGCCGGAGATGTCGAACCCGCATCCGGCGCCGCAATGCTCGACAAGATCACGGACTCAATCGCCGCGCTGCTCGATCAAAACTACCGGCCAGTGTCGCTCGGCGGAGACCACGCCGTCACTTATCCGATCATCCGCGCCTTCGCCAAGAAATATCCGCGCCTGAGCATCCTGCACTTCGACGCGCACCCGGACATCTACGACGAATTCCAGGGCAATCGTTTTTCGCACGCCTGCCCGTTCGCGCGGATTATGGAAGAGGGTCTGGTCGAACGCCTCGTCCAGGTCGGCATCCGCACGGCCACCGGCCATCAACGCGAACAGATCGAACGCTTCGGCGTCGAGATCGTCGAGATGAAAGACTGGCGCGACGATTGGCCGATTGATTTCGACACGCCGGTCTACATCTCATTCGATATTGACGGACTCGACCCGGCGTTCGCCCCCGGCGTGTCGCACCGCGAACCGGGCGGTCTGTCAACGCGGCAAGCGATCAACTCGATCCACAACGTCAGTTCTCCAGTCGTCGGCGCAGACATAGTCGAATACAATCCGCGAATGGACGTGAACGGCGTGACCGCGATGATTGCGGCGAAGCTGTTGAAAGAGATTGCCGCGAAAATGTTGGAGGGAGAATGAAACCTGTCGAACCAATCTTCGTCGCCGAACTGTTCGGCGAAATTCACGAGGAGTTGCTGGAACTGCTCCGAAGCCTGCCCGACGAAGACTGGCACAAACCGACTGTCGCGGGCGCGTGGCAGGTGCGAGATATCGCCGCTCACCTGCTCGACAGCGACATCCGCCGGCTGTCGTTTCAGCGCGACCAAGCGCCGATGGTTCCGCCCGAAAAGCCGATTGAAAGTTACCGCGATCTGGTTGATTTTCTGAATCAGCTCAACGCCGACTGGGTCAAAGCTGCAAAACGAATCAGCCCACCGTTGCTGGTCGAGTTTCTGACGCTGACCGGCGCGCAGGTCACAGAGCTTTTAAAATCGCTCGATCCGTTCGGCCCTGCGCTGTTCGGCGTCGCGTGGGCGGGCGAGGAAGGGTCACAGAACTGGGTTCGACATCGCGCGCGAATACACTGAAAAATGGCATCATCAGCAGCAGATTCGAGACGCTGTCGGAGCCACGCCGCTGACCAGCCGCAAATGGCTCTTCCCCGTTCTCGACACTTTCCTCAGAGGATTGCCGCACACGTTCAGAGAGACAGCCGTTGAAGACGGGACACGAATCGTCTTCACCGTCACTGGCGAAGCGGGCGATCAATGGACGTTGTCGAGAGAAGACGGCGCGTGGAGGCTTTATTCAGGCGGGAGCGAAACGTCGGCTTGCGCAGTTCGAATGGATCAGGACACGGCGTGGCGATTGTTGACCAAAGGGTTGTCGCGTGACGAGGCCGCAGCGCGAGTCGAATTCACCGGAAACGCAACGCTCGGCCAGCCAATTCTCGGAATGCTTTCAGTGATGGCCTGAAATGTACAGCCGACTGTCTAGTCGGCTGCTGTCTCCCGCCAATCGCTCCTTGCCGAGACGCCAGCCGACTAGACAGTCGGCTGTACATCAACTGCGCCACCCCGGTTCGTCACGATCAAGCATCCGCTTCAACGCTTCGAAATGCAGCAGGTACTGTTTGTCTTCCACAATCTGCTTCCCGGTCATCGCCGCGATTGAATCAGGCACAATCTTCAACTTCCTGCCAGTGCTTTCGGCCAACACCTGAACCATGCAGGCGCGTTCGAGGTAATAAAGCTCATCGAACGCCCGCGCGACGGAATCTCCGCACACGATCACGCCGTGGTTGGCCAGGAACAGCACGTCGGCGTTTTCAATCTGCGCGCAGAATCGATCACCTTCTTCGGCGTCCAGCACCAAACCGTTGTAGAACTCGTCGTAAGCCACGCGCCCGTAAAACCGCAGCGCATTCTGGTTCGCCCATTCCAGCCGCCCGCCGTCGCTGATGGCCAGAGCCGTCGCGTAAGGCATATGCGTGTGCAGCACGCAGGCGGCGTTCGGCTTGCCGCGCCCGCTTTGATGGATGCGTCCGTGGATGAAGAACGCGGTCGCTTCCACCTGATGCCGGCCTTCGATCACATTGCCTTCGGAATCGGTCATCACCAGATCGGCGGGCGTGATCTCAGACCAATGCAGCCCCTGCGGGTTGATCAGGAAGCGATCCTGCGCGCCTGGAACGGCGAGGCTGAAATGGTTGCAGATGCCTTCGTTGAGGCCGAGCCGAGCCGCCCAACGCAGAGCGGCGGTCAGGTCAATTCGTGCTTGTGGGATGGGATCGTCTTTTTTCATCGAATATGCGCAGGTGGGTAAAGCCCGCTGTGACAGATACGCTTACTTCACACTAAACTTGAGCAACATCATTACATCACTGAGTTCGAGATAAGTATCCAGTTCTTTAGCTTCTTCCACTGTCAGCCCCCCTTCGCGGTTTTTCTCAAGCAGATTGTCCAATCGTTCTTGAGCGATCGGAGAGAGCCTGAATGCCGCGATCTGCTCTAACCGAGGATTGGAAGAAAGGAAATCCACGATTTCCATGAAGACAGGTTGCCGAGTCTTCCCTGCGGTTTTCCGGACGCGGCCTTTTTGCGTCTCCAATGCCCTCGCCAGCAGGTCCGGCATTTGGTCGCCGAGCGAAATGATTTTCGATGCAAGCTCATCCGGAACTTCTAAAGTGACAGTTGTCATTCGAATTCACTCCTTCCTGACTCAACCTCTTACATTTGCGAGGATTGTTCAAACGAGTTTCTGCCGCCGAGAGCGCGGGCTTTCAGGCGTGATCTTGTACTCTCCCGCAAACTCATCGGGGACTTCCAAACTGATAGTCGTCGCCGGGACGTCAAGTGTGATGGTAGTCATAACGTGATCGCTCCTTGTCGCTTGAACGTTCGCATTCTAACACACGAATCCGCATTCACGCCGTCTCCCCCAATTCCCGCGCGATCTCTTCCACTTCCCTGTCCCGCCGCTGTTGTCACATCGTTGATTCGGGCAGTATCATCACACTTACGAGAGTTTTCTATCGAGGTGTAACAATGGACGTGACCATCAGCATAGAGCCGGAAATCTTCCCGCAAGTCCAGCAAGCGGCGAGCGCCAAGGGGCAAGACATCGCAAGTTTTCTGAGCGAACTGTTGAAAGAAGTTTTTACCAACCCTGTGGCTCGTCGCGCTCCAACTCGCACGTTGGATGAGATTCTCGCTCCGTTTCGCGCACAGGTCGAAGCCAGCGGGATCACCGACGAAGAGTTGGATTCTTTCTTCGAGGATTTGCGTGAGAAGAGATTCCGCGAGCTTCAGGATCAACGCGGATGAACGAATCGGAAATCCTGCGCGTCGTCTTCGATTGCATGGTCTTTCTGCAAGGCGCGGCGCGCAAAACCAGTCCGGCCAGAGCCTGTCTCAATCTCGCCGAAGAAGGCATTGTCGAACTTTGCCTGAGCGCGGCGATCCTGGCAGAAGTCAAAGATGTGCTCACTCGTCCCGAAACGCAGAAGCGATTTCCCGATCTGACCGCGCCGGATGTCGCAGAGTTCCTGGAAAACATCTCCTCACAAGCCGTGATCTACTTGAATGTCCCGGAAGAGTTTCGATACGCGCGCGATCCGAAGGACGAGCCTTACGTCAACCTGGCTCTGGTTGCGCGAGCCAAATACCTCGTCACACGAGACTCTGATCTGCTCGATTTGATGGACGAATCAACCGAAGCAGGCCGCGCTTTCCGATTCAAATATCCATTCCTGACCATCCTCGATCCGGTAGCCTTCCTGAAAGAAATCGCCATGCGCAGTCAGAAAAGTTCCTCTTGACCGGTGTCCGAGCCGCATCACACCGTGTGGCAATCACACCAGAATATGTTCAGGCGGATAAAGTCCTTCCTCCTGCAACACCTGACGGTCGAAAAGCCTTTCAGTCTCGTTCAGTTGTAAAAGCTTGACCGTAGCTCTGCCGGTTGCGGTAATCCCCACGATACGGACGCCATCCAATTTGAAATGATCGAGCCAATTCTGCGTGCGCGGATTGAAGAGGAATACGAACTCGCCCGTGTCCGGGTCTATCGTCCCTATATCTGTGCCTTTATGCTTGTTGCAGTAGATGCAGGCGAAAGCCAAATTACCTTCTATGGTCAGACCACCGTGCTTGAGCGCGAGCAGATGATCAATCTGATGAGAGCCTGAGTCCGTCAGTTGCGGAACCAGACAGAACTCGCAACAGCCGCAGGCGCGCTCGATTACCAGAAGTCGCAGGTTTTTAGGGATGTGCGGACGGGGCATGATCGGTGTTTACGGGGTTTGCTCGAACAGGTTCTTACCGCCGAGAGCGCGGGCTTTCAGGCGAATCATCAGGTGGTTCAGATGGCCATACGTGTCCAACTCAGCCTGCTCTTCCGCTGTCAATTCTTCTTCACGGTTTTTGTAAAGCAGTTCTTCCAGACGATCCTGAGCGGCTTCCGAAATCTTGAAGGCGACGATCTGTTCCGTGGTCGGGTTGGAAGAAAGGAAATCAATGACCTCGCTGTAAACCGGGCGCGCCGGGGCATCGCCGTTTGCAACTAAAGTTTTCGCAAGCTTGGCTGACAACGCCTCTTTGATCAGCAATGGCACGACTTCAGGCGTGATCTTGTACTCTCCCGCAAGCTCATCGGGGACTTCCAAACTGATCGTCGTCGCCGGGACATCAAGTGTGATGGTAGTCATAACGTGATTGCTCCTTGTCGCTTGAACGTTCGCATTCTAACACACGAATCCGCATTCACGCCGCCTCCCCCAATTCCCGCCCGATCTCTTCCACTTCACGATCCCGCCGGTGGTACCCCATCCGCTCGATCATCGCTTTGGCCGCCGCCCAATGCACGCGCGCCTGGTCGCGCTCACCCGTCGCCAGGCAGAGTCGCGCCCGTTCCAGATGGCAATCGGCCAGATGCAAGCCCATCCCGCCGCGCTCGGCGATGCGCTGCGCTTCGTCCAGATCGGCGCGCGCGCGCCCCAGGCTGATGCCATCGCCCGTCACGCGGCGCAACTCCGCCCGCGCCAGCAGGCCGCGAGGTAAATCATCCATCTGCCCTGCTTGTCGCAGCCCGTCTACGGCTCGTTGCAAAAACTCCGCCGCCTGCCCGTCATCGCCAGCGCCCGCTCCTCCGGATTGCAGCAGCCAGGCGCGTCCCAGCGAGAGATTGTCCAGCGCGATGGCGAGAAGCGAATCCAATCCTTTTCCCTCTTCAATCGTCCGGGCAGCGCGTTCTTTCACCTCCTGATGCTTCCCCTGACCCAGCAGCAGATCGCAGTACCGAAATCCCTGCAATGAATAGAGGATCGGGTATTCAGGCTGCCGCTGTTTTTGCATCTCTTCGGCCTGGCGGAAGGCGGCTTCGGCCTCCTCCGCTTGACCCACCTGATGCAGCGCATCGGCCAGCGTTGTCGGCTGTGATCATCGTTTCGGCCATGGCCCCCCTTCAAGCAGCTTTGCGTCCGTTATTCGAACGCTTTGCCGCAGGACGCGCAGGCACGTCGAGATGATCCACCAACCATCCGAACAAGTC
>Ga0187892_10000294_pt1 | contig 133799 bp, 94 predicted proteins | sample MA1701073metaG_FD_139345 | JGI IMG/M metagenome (GOLD analysis project Ga0187892, IMG submission 139345) | Bio-ooze microbial communities from a basaltic lava cave in the Kipuka Kanohina Cave System on the Island of Hawaii, USA - MA170107-3 metaG ... | reverse complement strand
CGTCTCGGGGCGGCCGGTGAGCTTCGTCCTCGACATCTACAACCCGCGCTACAAGCGGCGCCCGGTGGTCGAGATCGAGGAGGAGATCGCAGCCTCGCCGCAGACGCACGAGGGCGCGGTCGAGGAAGCGAGGAAGAAGGCGGACGCGCCCGCCGGCGGCAAGGCGGTGGCGCAGCGCCCCCGCGGCGCCGCTCCGGGCGCCCCGCCTCCCGCGACGCGGAGGCTCGCCAACCGCGAGCGCCCGGAGGAATCGGAGGCCGAGTCGGGCGATCTTGCCTTGGACGACGCGGCGGCGGCGGCCGAGCCCGACGCGGTCGCGCGGGAAGTGGGCGACCTCTTCCAGTACGTCATCGACCACGCGGTCACGATCCCGAAGAACCGATCGGCGCTCATTCCCATACTTTCCTCCCGCGTCGAGGGAAAGCGAGTCGACGTCTACAACGCGAACGCCCGATCGCAGAACCCCCTCTACGCCCTCCGGTTCACGAACACGTCCGGCCTCACGCTCGAGGGCGGCCCGGTCACCGTGCTCGAGGGCACGACCTACGCCGGCGAGGCGATCCTCGAGACCCTGAAGACGAGCGAGACGCGGTTTCTCTCCTACGCCGTCGACCTCGGCGTCAAGATCTCGACCACGTTCGGTTCCAGCGCGGACCGCGTCACGCTCGTCCGCGTGCTGGAAGGGAACGTCGTCCTCTCGCGGAAGAACGTCTCGACGCGCACGTACACGATCGTGAACGTGACGCCCGAAAAGAAGGACGTCTGGATCGAGCACCCGCGGCGCCCGGACTGGGCCGTGCGCGAGGGCGCCGTGCGGCCCGACGAGTCGACGGAGTCGTTCCACCGCTTCCGGGCCGACGTCGCGCCGAACGCCAAGGCCGAACTCGCGGTCGTCGAGGAGTCGCCGGTCGAGACGCGGTACCGGATCTCGAACTTGACGACCGACGCTCTCGACCTCCTCCTCTCGCAGCGGCTCCTCTCGCCCGAGATGGAGGCGCTGCTCCGGAAGACGCTCTCGATCCGCGGCGAGATCGCCCGGATCGCCGGCGACACGAGCCGGCGCGAGGCCGAGCGGAAGTCGCTCTTCGACGACCAGGCGCGCGTGCGCGAAAACCTCCGGGCGCTCCGCGACTCGAGCGAGGAGCGCGAGCTCAGGAGCCGATACGTTTCGCAGCTCGACGCGCAGGAGAACCGGATCGTCGAGATCGAGACCGAGATCCGCGATCTCGCGCGGCGGCGGGCGGAGATCGAGGCGGACCTCGCGCGGCTCATCCGCGAGGCGGCGCTCGAACACCGGCCGTGAGGCGCCGGGCCCTCCGCCGGGCGGGGCCGGATACAATGCGCCCGTCATGCGCGCCCTCGCGTCCCTCCTCGCCCTAGCGCTCACCGCGCCGCCGGCTCAGGAAGACGAGCCCGGATCGGACCACCCGCCGGTCCGGTTCGCGGAGCACGTCCTGCCGATCCTCCGACGCCACTGCTTCAAGTGCCACGGCGGCGGCGAGGAGAAGAGCGGCCTCTCGCTCGAGACGCGCGAGCGGCTGATTCAAGGCGGCGACGGCGGCGAGGTGGTCGATCTCGAGCACCCGCGCGCGAGCCGGCTCCTGGCCCTCGTCACGGGGACGAGCGACGATCCCGAACTCGTCATGCCGCCGAAGGGCGAGCGGCTCTCCGCGAACGAGATCGCGACGCTCCGGCTCTGGATCGAGCAGGGCGCGCCGTACGAGGCGGCAGCGGGCGTTTCGGAGAGAGGGAGGCTCGCGCCGCTCCCGCCGCGGCGGCCCGAAATCCCGCGCGCGCGAGAGGGGTTCGAGCACCCGATCGACCGGATCCTCGACGCCGAGCTCCGCGCGAAGGGGGCGGCGTTCCCGCCGCCGAGCGAGGACCGGACATTCGTCCGGCGCGCTCACCTCGATCTTCAGGGCGTCCTGCCCTCGCCGGACACGGTCGAAGCTTTCGTCTGCGACATGCACGCCGACAAGCGCGCGCGCCTCGTCGCACGCCTTCTCGCCGACGACGAAGCGTACGCCGAGCACTGGATCACGTTCTGGAACGACCTTTTGCGGAACGACGCCGCGGGCACGGGCTACATCGACGGCGGCCGGAAGTCGATCACGCAGTGGCTCCATGCGGCGCTCCGCGACAACGTGCCCTTCGACCGGTTCGTCGCACAGCTTCTCGACCCGGTTCCGGGCTCGGAGGGATTCGCCTACGGAATCAAGTGGCGCGGGCGCGTCAACGCGAGCCAGATCCGGGAGCTCCAGTTCGCGCAAACGACCGCGCAGGTCTTCCTCGGCGTCAATCTCAAGTGCGCGTCCTGCCACGACAGCTTCGTCGACTCGTGGAAGCTCGCGGACGCCTACGGCTTCGCCGCGATCGTCGCGGACGCGCCGCTCGAGATGAGCCGCTGCGACGCGCCCACTGGACGGACGGCGCGCGCCCGGTTCCTCTTCCCCGAGCTGGGAGGCGTCGATCCCGGCGCGCCGGTCGCCGACCGGCGGAAGCGGCTCGCGGGGCTCGTCACGGATCCTGCGAACGGCCGCTTCGCCCGGACTATCGCGAACCGGCTCTTCGCGCGGCTCATGGGTCGCGGACTCGTCGAGCCCGTGGACGTCATGGACAACGAGCCGTGGTCGCGCGACGTCCTCGACGCGCTGGCGTGCGCTCTCGTCGATCGCGAGTACGACCTCCGGTCGCTGATCGGGCTCGTCGCGACCTCGCGCGCGTACGGCGCGGTCGCGGCGCCCGAGGCGGAGGATGGCGCGGAGAGCGGCGACTTCCGAGGGCCGGCGCCGAAGCGGCTCACGGCGGAAGAGTTCCTCGACGCCGTGTGGGCCGTGACCGGGACGGCGCCCGGAAAGCCCGACGTCGCGATCCCGCCGCGCGGCGCGGGGACATGGATCTGGAGCGACCCCGCCGCGGCGAAGGCCGCGCCCGCGGGCGAGCGCGTCGCGTTCCGGCGGGCGCTGAAGCTCGACGCGCCGCCGGTGAAGGCCGATGCCGTCATGACGTGCGACAACGCGTTCACGCTCCTCGTCAACGAGCGGTTCGTCGCGGCGGACACGGACTGGCGGACGCCCGCGACGATCGACCTCCTGCCCTACTTGCGAATGGGCGACAACGAGATCCTCGTCGTCGCCGAGAACCAGGGGACGGAGCCGAACCCGGCGGCCCTCTGGCTCTCCGCGCGCATCGAGACGGAGTCAGGAAACGTCTGGGTGTCGAGCGATGCGGGCTTCGAGTTTTCGCGCACGGTCCCGGTGCGGCGCGCCGCCTCCTTCTTCGCAGGCCCGAACGAGTGCGTGACGGTCTGGTACTGGGTCGACGACCAGGGCGCACCGTGCGAGTGGCGTCCCGCCGCGGAGCTCGCGTACCCGGGCGGCGACGTGACCGCTCTCCTGGCGCAGGCGGTCCGCGAAAGAAACGGCGAGTCTCGCCGCCCCGCGCGCGCCGCGTATATGAACGCCGATCCGCTCCAGGCCGCGCTCGGGCGGCCGAACCGCGAGCAGGTCGTGTCCACTCGGCCTTCGACGCTCACGACGATCGAGGCGCTCGACCTCACCAACGGGAAGATCCTCGCGGAAACGCTCGCCCGCGGCGCGAAGAACGTCCTCGCGCGGTTCCCCGGAGCGCCTGCGGCCCTCGTCGACGACTTCTTCCTCCGCGCGCTCTCGCGGACGCCCGCGGACGCCGAGCGCCGAGAGGCGCTCGATCTTCTGGGAACGGGGCCGAGCGAGGACGCGGTCGCCGATCTCCTGTGGGCTCTCTTCATGCTGCCCGAGTTCCAGACGATCCGATGAGAAAAGAGCGAGCCGACACGAGCCGGCGAGATTTCCTCGCGGCGACGAGCGCCGCCGCGCTCGCGGCGCTCGCCGCGAGCGAGCCGAGGATGCTCCACGGCTTCGGCTCCGAGAAAGACGAAGAAGGAATAAGGCCGACCGCGGACTCGATGATCCTCCTCTGGATGGCGGGCGGGATGGCGGCGACGGAGACGTTCGACCCGAAGCGGTACGCTCCGTACGAGACCGGGCTCGAAGTGAAGAAGATCCTCTCGACGTTCCCGGCGATCCCGACGGCGATCGACGGCGTTTCCGTGTGCGAGGGACTCGAAAACGTCGCACGGGTCCTCGACCGCGGGACGCTCATCCGCTCGCACGTCGTCGCCGATCTCGGGCACATCCTCCACTCGCGACACCAATACCACTGGCACACGGGCTACGTGCCGCCGCAGACGGTGGCCGCGCCGCACATGGGCGCGTGGATCGCGAAGATCTTGGGGCCCCGCGATCCCGCGATGCCGGCCTTCATCGACGTCGGCCAGCGGCTCGAAGGGATCGGCGAGAAGGAAGAGCTGAAGGCGTTCCACACGGCGGGGTTCCTGGGCGGCGAGTACGGGCCGTTCCTCGTGCCGTTCCCGGAGAAGGGCGTCGACGCCGTCAAGCCGCCGGAGGGGATGACGCCCTCGCGCTTCCAGAACCGCCACCGCTTCTGGCGCTCCCTCGTCGAGAAGGGCCCGCTCGCGGAGAGCGCGAGCGATTACCAGAAGGAGTCGATCGTCCGCTCGATGGAGAACGCGCACCGCCTTCTCTCCTCGCCGGCGGCGCAGGCGTTCGACCTTTCGCTCGAGCCCGAGGCGACGCGCGCGGAGTACGGCGGCGGGCGCTTCGGCCGGGGCTGCCTCCTCGCGCGGCGGCTCGTCGAGCGGGGAGCGCGGTTCGTCGAAGTGACGACGGAGTACGAGCCGTTCGAGTACTGGGACACGCACGAGAACGGTCACACGCGCGCGGCCGAGATGAAGAGAGCGATCGACCGGCCGGTCGCGCGGCTCGTCCTCGATCTCGAGGAGCGCGGGCTCCTCTCGCGGACGCTCGTCGTCCTCGCGAGCGAGTTCAGCCGCGACATGATCATCGAGGGGCGCCCCGACAATCCCGCGCCGGACCAGGCGATCCGGCCGTCGGACACGCTCGAGGAGATGCGGCACTACGGCGCGCACCGCCACTTCACGGGGGCGGGATCGGTGCTCCTCTTCGGCGGCGGGATGAAGAAGGCCCACGTCCACGGAGAGACGGCGCCCGAGCGGCCGTGCGTCGCCATCCGGGACGTCGTCGGCGTCGAGGACCTCCACGCGACGATCTTCCGCGCGCTCGGAATCTCGCCGCGCGCGTCGTTCGACGTGGAGCGGCGGCCGTTCTACGTGACGCGCGACGGCGAGGGGAAGCCGATCGAGGCGCTCTTCGCCTGACGACGCGTCAGACCGCGCCCTCGTCTTCGTCGTCCGGATCGCCGTAGATCTCCGCCTCCCACTCGTCCATCGCGTCCTCCTCGAACCCGAAATGGTGCGCGAGCTCGTGGATGAGCGTGAGCGTGATCTCCTCCTCGGCGTGATCGACGTCTTCCGACACCGCCTCGATCCCCTTCCGGTAGACGCACACGCGGTCGGGCATCGGCAGTTCGTCGGACGTTCCGGAGATGTACTGGCCGAGGAGGTCGCGCGGATCGTCGATGTCGTGCTCGCGAAGGGCCGAGGCGTCGGGCTCCTCGAGCGCCAGGATCTGGAGGTTGCTCCGCTCGATGTGGCGCTTCACCTCCGCCGGAGCGGTGGCGAGCACCCTCTCGTAGCACCGGCCGACGAGCCTTTCGAAGCGGGACCAGGAGAGCTTCATGGGGGGGACGCCGGCGACCCGGGCGCCGGCGAGGGAACGAAAATGGCGGGGTCGGAACAACGGCCCTGGCTCCGACCCCGCCCGGGTCACCCCAACCGCATGAGAGCGGATTCATACGGACACAAATCCCGCACAGCCAGAAACTTACAGGCTTGGCATGTAGCGGGTCGTCTCGTCGGGAGGATCGGGATCTTAGTCGCGCCGTCCGAAACCTGTCAACAATAAAGGGAGGGAAAAGACACCGAATTCCGCGGTTGATTGACAACATTTTCGACCAATCCTATTGTGACCCAACGCTCCATCAACCCACATTTTGGGCCCCAGGTCGATCGGGGACAAAGGACCGTCACGGGCGGTGTCGGTCCCCTCTCCCGTCCCCCGTCGGCGAGCGCGCTCGGGCGGGTGTTCGATGGCCGTGACCAGTCGTTTCGAGTGGGTGCCGTTCGACGAGGCCGTGAAGCGGCTCGGGCTCACGGACCGCCGCGAGCTCCGCCGCGCGGTGGCCGAGGGGCGCGTCCGCTCGCGGGTCCGGGGCCGCGAGCGGCTCGTCGCGATCGAGCCCGAGCGGCGCGCGGATGTCGAGGAACCGCGCGACGCGGCGAGCCGGCCCGCAAGTCCGCCCGGGGAATCGGGGCTGAGCCGGGAGGAGGAGACGCTCCTTTCCGAGCCGGTCTCGAGCCCGAACGGCGCCCCAGAGGCAAGGGCCCAATCACACCGAGGGCCGCCGTCGTCGACGGCCCGGGCGATCGCGGATCTCGACGTCGACATGCGGCGGCTCCGCGACCGCGTCGAGAACATCGCGGAGTCGATCGAGCGGCTCTCGACGGCGCGCGAGGCGAACGGCTCCGCCGAGCGCTTCGGCGAGGTCTGCGAGAGGCTCGAGGACCTGACCCGGACTCTCGCGAGCTCGAGCGGAGAGGAGCGGCTCGTCGTCGAGGCGACCGTCATCCCGCCCGGCCACGCGACGAACGGGGGCGGCGACGCGGCTGCGCGGCGGACCGACCCCTTCTCGGACCTCAAGTCGCGGCCGACGCCCGCGCCCGACTACGGGCTCGACGGGCAGGCGCGCGCCCGCTTCGCGCGCTTCCTCGTGGCCCTCGCGATCATCGCCTTCTCGTTCCTGACCGGCACGCTCATCCTCGCGTTCGTCTGAGCGCCGGCCCGTGGGAAACGGTGAGAAACGGTACCTGGTACCGTTTCTAGAACTCGAGGTCCTCGAACGTGAACGTCACGTCGATCGGCACGAGCTCCTTCACGTAACGGTAGGCAAACGCGCGCGGCGGCGTCCCCGCGAGGTCGAGCTGCAGCGTGTAGTCGACGCGCTGGCTCTGCGTGCGCATGGAGCTGCTCCCGACCGCGGTCCGGTTCCCCTCCGCGTCGATCGCGAGGAATTCGGTCAGGTTGCGGAACGCACCGACGAACTCGCCCGGCGGCTCCGGAAGCGGGGCCTGGCGCTCGATCGAGAGAGTGCAGCTCCGGCCCCCCGCCGGCGCCGTCCTCGAGAGCGTCGCCACGACGTCGCCCTCCCCCCGCACGACCGTCTCGCCCTCGTCGGGCAGCACCTCGAAGAGGATCTCGCCCACCTCGAGCGGGACGACGAACGTCGCCCGACACGTGAGGCGATCGAGCCGCGACGCGTCGACCGGAAGGTCCGTGACCTCCACGCGGAGATCGGATTGGCGCGCGGACCGCCCGAGCCCGCCGAAGCTCCGGACCGCGCGCTGGGGGCCCGCCGCGCCGTCGGCGCCCGCGGGGAGCATCGAGCGCCCGTCGGCGTCCACGACCTCGACGACTCTCGCCTCGGAATGCCCGACGACGGGGAAACCATCCTCCCACCGCACCTGGAAGACGACCGTGAGATCGCGCTTCCGGTCCAGGGCGTCCTCGTCCACGCTCCCGAACCGGACGATCCTCTCGTCCTTGAGCTTGAGCTCGCGGAGGCTCACGAGGAACGGGCCGAAGACCGTGCGGGGGATCCGGACCTCCGGCGAGGTCGTGATCCGGACGTCGGACACGAACGTGCGGGTCGTCGAGTCGTACCGGTCGTCGAATTCGAAGTCCGCGCCGAGCGCACGGCAGGCGAGATCGAGAGCCTCGAAGAACGGCTTCTCCCGGAAGTCCAGGCGGATCCCGCCGCTCCGCGAGGAGCGCAGCGTCGGATCGACTCGGACGGGGCGCTCGATCGCGCGCGACAGGCGCGCTGCAACGTCCTCGGCGGACAGCCCGTCGCCGGCGATCGTCACCGGGGTCCCGGACGTGAACCGCCGCCGCCGCTCCCATCGCCGGATCGCGTCGAGGCAGCGCTCGGCCCGGAGGCGGATCTCGGCGTCGGCGCTCGCGAGCGCCGCCTCGAGCACATCGCGAACGGCCGCCCCGCGCCGGAGAAGCTCCGCCTCGGCCGCGTCGCGCACCGAGAAGTCGGGGTGACCGAGCCTCTCGACGAGCAGCGTGGCGGCGAGCCGGTCGAGGGCTTCCTCCTGCGCGCGAGAATCGCTCGCCACGAGGAGCACGAGGAGGGCGGCAAAGGCCGCCGCGACGCCGGCGCCCCGCCGCGGAGCGACGCGGCTCACGAGTCCCTCCCCGGCTCGAGCTCGACGATCCGCACGTCGAAGCTCGATCCTGCGCCGTCCCTCGCCTCGAGGAGCGCTAGCGACAGCGGGAGCCCGAACCGCTTCCGCCCGGCCGAGCCGGGGTTGAGGAACAAGTACGCTCCCACCTCGCTCCTTTTCGGAGAGTGGGTGTGACCGCAGACGACGAGGTGCGGCCGCGCGGGCGCCTTCCGCGAGTCGAGGCTCGAAGCCCATTCGCCTTCGGGGCGGCCGATGTGCGTCATGTGGACCGCGATGCCGCCCAGGCGCAGGTCGACCTCGGAGGGAAGGCTCTCCGCCCCGGGCCAGTGATCGACGTTGCCGCGCACCGCGGTCACGGCCGCGATCGCCCGGAGCCGCTCGAGCACGTCCGCGTCACCCAGGTCCCCCGCGTGGAGGATGTGATCGGCGCCCCGCAGGTGCTCGATGGCCCTCGGGTGAATGACGCCGTGCGTATCGGAGAGAATGACGACCCTCATGCGAGACCTCCGCGCCGGCCCGGCTGCGAGGACGTCCGGCGCGATTCGAAATACCTTACGCCGGAGCGCTTTGCCGTATTAGGACCAAACTTGTCCCATTTTCCATTTGATATAGGACTATTTCGATCCTATACTTCCCCTTCCTTCCACGGAGGTCGGTGGACACCGCCATGGCGAACGACACCCAAGCTCTCGACGATCTGACGCAGCGGGAATACAAGTACGGCTTCGTCACCGACATCGAGGCGGAGCAGATCCCTCCCGGGCTGAACGAGGAGGTGATCCGCCTCATTTCTCGGAAAAAAGAGGAGCCCGAGTTCATGCTCGAGTGGCGGCTCAAGGCCTACCGCCACTGGCTCACGATGGAGGAGCCCCGCTGGCACAACGTCCATTACCCGCCGATCGACTACCAGTCGATCATCTACTACTCGTCGCCGAAGCAAAAGGGCGAGGGGCCGAAGAGCCTGGACGAGGTCGACCCGGAGCTCCTCAAGACTTACGAGAAGCTCGGCATTCCCCTATCCGAGCAGAAGATGCTCGCCGGCGTCGCGGTCGACGCGGTGTTCGACAGCGTCTCGGTCGCGACGACGTTCCAGAAGAAGCTCGCCGAGATGGGCATCATCTTCTCCTCGTTCTCAGAGGCGGTCCGGCACCACCCCGAACTCGTGAAGAAGTATCTGGGCTCGGTGGTCCCGATCACGGACAACTTCTTCGCGACCCTCAACGCCGCGGTCTTCAGCGACGGCTCGTTCGTATACGTCCCGAAGGGCATCCGCTGCCCGATGGAGCTCTCGACCTATTTCCGCATCAACGCGGCGAAGACGGGCCAGTTCGAGAGAACGCTGATCGTCGCCGAGGAGGGCGCCTACGTGAGCTACCTCGAGGGCTGCACGGCGCCGATGCGCGACGAGAACCAGCTCCACGCCGCCGTCGTCGAGCTCGTCGCGCTCGACGACGCGACCATCAAGTACTCGACCGTCCAGAACTGGTACCCGGGCGACCGGGAGGGAAAGGGCGGCATCTACAACTTCGTGACGAAGCGCGGCAAGTGCGCGGGGAAGAACTCGAAGATCTCCTGGACCCAGGTCGAGACCGGGTCGGCGATCACGTGGAAGTACCCGAGCTGCATCCTGCAGGGCGACGGCTCCGTCGGTGAGTTCTACTCCGTCGCCGTGACCAACAACCGCCAGCAGGCCGACACGGGCACCAAGATGATCCACGTCGGCAAGAACACGAAGAGCACGATCGTCTCGAAGGGCATCTCGGCCGGATTCGGCCAGAACACCTATCGGGGCATGGTGAAGATCCTCCCGAGCGCCTCCGGCGCCCGCAACTACTCGCAGTGCGACTCGATGCTCATGGGGGACAAGTGCGGCGCGCACACGTTCCCCTACCTCGAGGTGAAGAACACCTCTTCCACGGTCGAGCACGAGGCGTCTACCTCGAAGATCGGCGAGGACCAGATCTTCTACTGCAAGAGCCGCGGGCTCTCGGCGGAGGACGCCGTGAGCATGATCGTCGCCGGCTTTTGCAAGACCGTGTTCCGCGAGCTGCCGATGGAGTTCGCGGTCGAAGCGCAGAAGCTCCTCGGGGTGAGCCTCGAAGGAAGCGTCGGCTGAGCGAGCGCTCGCCGGCCGCGGGAAGACACGCCGACACCGATTCACGTACCAGCACGAAGGACCCGGAATGCTCGAGATCAAGAACCTGCACGCCACCGCCGGCGGCAAGGAGATCCTGAAGGGCGTCGACCTCTCGGTGAAGACGGGCGAAGTCCACGCGATCATGGGACCGAACGGCTCCGGCAAGAGCACGCTCGCCCAGGTGCTGGCCGGACGCGAGGCGCTCGAGGTCACGGAAGGCTCGGTGACCTATCTGGGCCGGGACCTCCTCGACATGGACGCCGAGGAGCGGGCGCGCGAGGGGATCTTCCTCGCGTTCCAGTACCCGGTCGAGATCCCGGGCGTGAGCAACACGTATTTTCTCAAGGCCGCTCTCAACGCGATCCGGAAGCACCGCGGCGAGCCCGAGGTCGACGCGGTCGAGTTTCTCTCGCTCGTGAAAAAGCGGATGAAGCTCGTCGACATGGACGAGGCGCTGCTCAAGCGCCCCGTGAACGAGGGCTTCTCCGGCGGCGAGAAGAAGCGAAACGAGATCTTCCAGATGGCCGTCCTCGAGCCGAAGCTCGGCATCCTCGACGAGACCGACTCCGGGCTCGACATCGACGCGCTCAAGATCGTCGCCCGCGGGGTGAACTCGCTGCGCGCGAAGGACCGCGCGTTCGTCGTCGTGACGCACTACCAGCGCCTCTTGAACTACATCGTCCCCGACTTCGTTCACGTTCTCGCGGGCGGGCGAATCGTCCGCTCGGGAGGGAAGGAGCTCGCCCACGAGCTCGAGGCGAAGGGCTACGGCGGGTTCGAGGGCGCCGCCTGACGGCGCGTCCCTCCTCTCCCCCCCTTCCCCCTCCCACCGACCGCCACCCGCTGACCGGAGAGAACAGGGGCCCCGAAAGGAACATGAGCCTCGCCACCGAACCGACGACCGCCGACGCGAAGCAGCATCACTTGGCGCTCCACGAGGCTTTCCTCGCCACCGCGCGCGCCCGCGGCGCGCCCGCGTTCGTGAGAGCCCTCCGCGCGCGGGCCGCCGAGCGCTTCCTAGAGGCGGGCTTCCCCACGACCCGCGACGAGGACTGGAAGTACACGAGCGTCGCGCCCATCGCCAAGGTCCCGTTCCGCCTCGCGGACGCGGCCGCGCTCGTGGTCGACGCCGCGCGCGTCGGGCCGCAGAGGCTCGAAGGGGCGCACGAGATCGTGTTCGTGAACGGGGCTTACTCGCCGGCTCTCTCGTCGAAGGGCGCGGCGGAGCCGGGCCTCCTCGTCGGCCGGCTTGCCGACGCGATCGCGAAGGACGCCGGCGCCGTCGAGCCTCACCTCGGCCGCCACGCGAGCATCGATGCGAGCCCGTTCGCGGCCCTCAACACGGCGTTCCTCGACGACGGCGCGTTCGTGCGTATCGACAAGGGCGCCCTGATCGAGAGGCCGATCCACGTCATCTTCCTGTCGACGGCCGCAGGGCAGCCGGTCGCGTGCCACCCGCGGCTCCTCTGCGTCGCCGGCGAGAAGGCGGAGGCGAAGATCGTCGAGACGTTCGCCGGCATTGACGGCGCGGCCACGTTCACTAACGCCGTCGCGGAGTACGTCCTCGGCCCGGCCTCCGTCGTGAAGCACACGAAGGTCCAGCGCGAGAGCGAGGGCGCCTTCCACGTGTCGACGACGCATCTCGATCTCGACCGGTCGGTGACCTACGCGTCGCAGTCGATCTCGATCGGCGGCTCCCTCGTGCGGAACGACGTCAACGCCGTCTGCGGAGGCGAAGGCTGCGAGGTGACGCTCGACGGGCTCTATCTCGCCCGCGGCCGGCAGCACGTCGACAACCACACGACGATCGACCACGCGAAGCCGAATTGCGCGAGCCGCGAGGTGTACAAGGGCGTCCTCGACGGCCGATCGCGCGGGGTCTTCAACGGCAAGGTGTACGTGCGGCCGGACGCCCAGAAGACCGACGGCAAGCAGACGAACAAGAACCTGCTTCTCTCCGAGCACGCGTCGATCGACACCAAGCCGCAGCTCGAGATCTTCGCGAACGACGTGAAGTGCACGCACGGCGCGACCATCGGACAGATCGACGAGGACGCCCTTTTCTACCTCCGCTCCCGCGGCATCGACCGCGAGACGGCGCGCGGCCTCCTCATCTACGCCTTCGCGACCGAGATCACGCACAAGGTCCCGGTCGAGAAGCTCCGGTCGCGCCTCGAGGAATGGGTGCTGCGATGGCTTCCGGAAAGAACGGCGATCGGCGAGGCGCCGTGAACTCCGGCGGGCGCGCCTCGGCCGCCGCGCCGGAGAAATCCGGCGGGCGTCCGTACGACGTCGAACGGGTGCGCGCCGACTTCCCGATCCTCGCGTCGACGGTCCACGGCCGGCCGCTCGTCTACCTGGACAACGCCGCGACCACGCAGAAGCCGAGGGCCGTGATCGACGCCGTCTCCGCGTACTACGAGCGAGACAACGCTAACATCCACCGCGGCGTCCACGCGCTCTCGGAGCGGGCGACGAAAGCGTTCGAGGACGCGCGCGAGAAGGTGCGCGAGTTCCTCGGCGCGAGCGAAGCGCGCGAAATCGTCTTCACCCGCGGCACGACCGAGGCGCTGAACCTCGTCGCGTGGAGCCACGCGCGCGAGCGCCTCGAGCCCGGGGACGAGATCGTGCTCACGACCATGGAGCATCACTCGAACATCGTCCCCTGGCAGCTCCTCGCCGCCGCGACGGGCGCGATGCTCCGCGTGGCGCCCATCACCGACGCGGGCGAGGTCGACCTTGCCGCCTACGAGAAGCTCCTCGGGCCGCGGACGAAGATCGTCACGATCGGCTACGTCTCGAACGCGCTCGGCACCGTGAACCCGGTGCGCCGCATGGCCGTGATGGCGCGGGCCTCGGGCGCGACCGTCGTCGTCGACGGCGCCCAGGCGGTGCCGCACCTCCGCGTCGACGTGAGAGAGATCGGCTGCGACTTCTTCGCCTTCTCGAGCCACAAGGTCTACGGTCCGACGGGCATCGGCGCGCTCTTCGGCCGCGAGGCCCTGCTCGAGGCGATGCCGCCGTGGCAGGGCGGCGGCGACATGATCAAGACGGTGACCTTCGAGAAGACGACGTACAACGACGTCCCGCACAAGTTCGAGGCCGGCACGCCCGACATCGCGGGCGCGATCGGCCTCGGAGCCGCGATCGACTACGTTCGGACTCTCGGGATCGACCGGGTCGAGGCGCACGAGCGCTCGCTCCTCGAGCACGCGACGGCGCTCCTCGGCGAGATCCCCGAGGTCCGCCTCGTCGGCACCGCCAGGGAGAAGGCGGGAGTCCTCTCCTTCACCGTGAAGGACATCCACCCGCACGACGTCGGCACCGTCCTCGATCGCGAGGGGATCGCGATCCGCACCGGGCACCATTGCGCGTTCCCGGTGATGGAGCGGTACGGCGTGCCGGCCACCGCCCGAGCCTCCTTCGGCCTGTACAATACGAAGGAAGAAACCGAATCCCTCGCGCGGGCGATCCGGAAGGCGCTCGCGCTCTTCGCGTGAAACCCGATCGAGAGATGTCCGACCTCCGCGACCTCTACCAGGAGATCATCCTCGATCACGGGAAGAGGCCGCGGAACCACCGCGCGATCGACGGCGGCGCGCGCAAGGCCGAAGGCGCGAATCCGCTCTGCGGGGACCGCGTCCGAGTCTACGTGAAGCTCGAGGGCGACGTGATCGCCGACGCGAGCTTCCTGGGCTCGGGCTGCGCCATTTCGACGGCCTCCGCGTCGCTCATGACGGACAGCCTGAAGGGAAAGACGACGGACGAGGCGAAGAAGCTCCTCCGCGCGTTCGTCGACCTCGTGAAGGGGCTCGAGATCTCGCCCCGGGAGAGGGACGATCTCGGGAAGCTCGCGTCCCTCTCCGGGGTGTGCGCCTATCCGGTGCGGGTCAAGTGCGCGACGCTCGCGTGGCACACGCTCCTCGCGGCGCTCGAGGCGCGGCCCGACCCCGTCACGACAGAGTGAGCCGTCTTGTTCGCGAGACCGAGGACCGAGCACGAGGAAACCGACATGCCACCGATCCCTCCCGGCGCCCCGCCGCCTCCAATGCCCGAAGGAGAGAGCCCGTCCGGCACGGGGCCTCGAACCGGCGACGAACTCAACGCGAAAGTCGTCGAGGCGCTCCGAACCGTCTTCGATCCCGAGATCCCCGTGAACATCTACGACATGGGGATGATCTACGAGGTGAGGGTCGGCGCGGACAATTCCGTCGACGTCCGGATGACGCTCACTTCGCCCGCCTGTCCGGTCGCGGGCTCTCTCCCGCCGGAAGTGCAGGCGAAGATCGCGCGGATCGAGGGCGTCACTGAGGCGCGCGTCGAGCTCGTATGGGAGCCGCCGTGGCACCCGGACATGATGTCCGAGGCCGCGAAGCTCCAGCTCAACATGATGTAAGCGCGGCGCCGCGCCCTCAAAGTTCGGCGAGGGCCGCCGCGACGAGGTTCTTGAGCAGCGCCACCTTGTAGCCGTTCCGCGCGAGGGGGCGCGCGTCGCGGACGGCGAGATCGCCCGCGCGCGCCGCCGACTCGGGAGACATCGCCCGGCCCTCGACCGCGGCCTCCACCGCGCGCAGCCGCACGGGCGCCGGCCCGACCCCGGACGCCGCGACGCGCGCCCCTGAGAGCGTTCTCGAGCCGCTCACGACCGCGGCTGCCGCGACGCTCGCGAGCGCGAACGCGAAGCCGCGGCGCTCCCGCGCCTTGAGGAAGAGGCTCCTGTGGCGCGGCGGGGTCGGCGGCAGGTCGAGGCCGAGGACGAGTTCGCCCGGAGCGAGCGCGAGGCCCGACGGGACGTCGAGGTCGGGCGCTCGGAAGAGATCCTCGACGGGGAGCGCGCGCTCGCCCGACGCGGAGGCGATGCGCGCGACGGCGCCGAGCGCGACCAGCGCGGGCGCCGGGTCGCTCGGATGGGCCGCGCAGCAAGGGCCGTCCCGGAAGATCCCGTGGTGCTCATTCTCGCCGTGCTCGGCGGCGCACGTCCGGTCGCCGCGCACGACGCACGAGTCCTCGCCCGTCCGATAGTACCAGCACGACGGCTTCTGGCAGAGGTTCCCGCCGATGGTCGCGAGATTCCGGATCTGCGCCGAGGCCGCCTCTGCGCACGCGCGCGCCAGGGCCGCGTGGCGCGCTCGCACCACGGGATGCTCGGCGATCTCGGAGAGCGTCGCGGCCGCGCCGATTCGCAGCGCTCCGCCACCCGCGGACTCGATCCGCCGGAGCGGCTCGAGGCGCGCGATCCCGACGAGCGCGACGGGCGACGCGGTGCCGCGCCGCATCTCGCGAACGAGATCCGTGCCGCCCGCGAGCGCCATGGCGCCCGGGCGGCCGAGGCCATCGAGAGCGTCGGCGATCGAGCGGGCCGGAGCGTAATCGAAGCCCGAGAGGGCGGCCGTCCTCATCCGCTCCCCCCGGTCCGCGCCGCGAGCGCGTCGAGGACGCGACCCGGAGCGAGCGGGAGCTCCGTGATCCGCCGTCCGATCGCCGCGCGCACCGCGTTCGCCACGGCGGCCGCGGTCGGGATCACGGGCGGCTCGCCGAGACCGTAGGCTCCGGTGCCGGTCGGCGTCGAGTCCGGATCCTCGACGAACTCGACGTCGATGCGCGCGGGGACGTCCGCGATCGTCGGGACCTTGTAGTCGAGGAGCCCGTCGCTTAGGACCCGCCCGCTCCGCGGGTCGAGCACGCGGCGCTCGCAGAGCGCGCCGCCGATACCCATCACGATGCCGCCCTCGACCTGGCTCCGCGCGAGCTTCGGGTTCACCACCCGGCCGCAGTCGTGCACCGCGGCGACGCGCTCGACGCGAACCTCTCCCGTCGCGACGTCCACCGCCACCTCCGCGAACTGGACGCCGAAGGTGTTGAGCGAGACGCCGTCGGGATTCGGCGAGCGCGAGCCGCGGCCGACGAGCGCGAACGGTCCCAGGCCATCGAGGAGGCCCGGAAGGTCGTGCCGGCGCCCGTCGCGCGAGCGGAGGTGGCGTCCGTCGACCGAGAGCGACGCCGGCGGCTCGCCGACCCGGGCGGCGGCGAGCTCGAGGAGCTGGCGGCGCGCGTCCGCGGCGGCGTTCCGGACCGCGGGCGCGAGCGACGGGACGGTCATGCTCCCCCACGAGGGCGGCGCGTACGGCTGGCCGTCCGTCCGTCCGATCGAGACGAGGACGTCGGCGGCCCTCTGGCCGAGCTCCTCGGCGGCGACCTGGGCGAGGACGGTCCGAGTCCCCGTGCCGATGTCCTGCGTCGCCGTGACGACCTCGACGAAGAGATCCTCGTGGACGACGACCCACGCGAAGGCGGGCGGCCCGCCGCCGGCGTTCCAGACCTCGGCCGCGACGCCCGACCCGCGCCGCACCCGACCCGGCTCGGCGTGCCCCGCGGTCGCTCCCGTCCAGCCGAAGAGATTTGCGCCCCTTTCGAGGCACGCCGAGAGAAACGGCCGCGCGAGGGGCGCGCCGGTCGCCGGGTCGAACGAGCGCGGCGCGTTCGCCGCGCGGAGCTTCACGGGGTCGACCGAGAGCCTGAACGCGAGCTCGTCCATCGCCGACTCGAGCGCGAACGCGCCCTCGACGTATCCCGGCGCGCGGAACGCGGTGCACGGCCCGGCGCTCGTCACGACGCCGAACTCGCGCGTGCGCACGTTCGGGCAGGCGTAGAGCTCGCGGTAGATTCCGCCGACCGGCGCGACGAAGCCGCCGGATGCGCCGACGTCCGCGTACGAGCGGACGTCGATCGCCGTGAGGATCCCGTCGCGCCGCGCGCCGACCACGACCTCCTGGACGCTTCCGCTCCGGTTCCCCGCCGCGACGTTTTCCTCGTGACGGTCGAGAAAGAGCCGGACCGGACGGCCGGCCCGCCGCGAAAGGAGCGCCGCCGCAAGCGTCGCCCGGTCGAGATCCCCCTTCGCCCCGAACCCGCCTCCCGTGTGCGTGTGGACCGCGGCGACCTGCGACAGCTTTAGCTTGAGCGATCTCGCGAGCTCCTCGCGGACGCCGCCCAGGTTCTGGGTCGAGACGAAGACGGTGACGCGGTCGCCGTCCCATTTCGCCACCGCGCCGTGCGTCTCGAGCGCGTTGTGGAGCTGGGCCGGCGTCCGGAACGCGAGGTGCACGACCGTCTCGGCCTCGGCGAGCCCGAGCTCGACATCGCCGCGAACGGTGTCGAGGCCGCCCTTCTCCCGGCGAAACGCGTTTCCGTCGCGGCGGAGCCGCGGCGCTCGCGGCCCCATCGATTCGTCGATCGTCGACGCGTGGAAGAGCGGCTCGTAGCGCACGGCGACGCGCGAGAGCGCCTCGCCCGCGGCGAAGCGGTCGGTCGCCGCGAGCGCGGCCACCTCCTCGCCCGCGAAACGCACGGGATTCGGGAAGAGCGGCTCGCCGCCGACGAGGACGCGCGACGCCTCCCTCGGACCGAGCACCGCGAAGACGGAGGGGAGCGCGTCGGCGCCGCCCCAGTCGAAGGCGGCGATGCGCGCGCGCGCGTGCGGCGAGCGGAGGAAGAGCGCCTCGACCTGGCCGGGCAGCCGGACGTCCGACGCGTAGACGGCGCTGCCGCGGACCTTGTCGGGGCCGTCCAGCCGCGGCACGGCACGGCCGACTTCTGCGAGCGCGGCGTGCGGCGCGTACGCCGGCTCGTCGGTCCCGTCGACGACGACCGATGTCTCGCGCGTCGTCCCCTCGACGGTGACGCGGGAGCGAGCGACGCGCGCCACGGTCACCGGTCGCTTCGGCGGACGCGCAGCGAGCGCCCGGGCCCGGAGCCTTCCTGCGTCTCGCGGGCGGCCCGCCGCGCGGCGCGGCGGATCGCGGAGTACGCGCCGCAGCGGCAGAGATTGCCCAAGAGGGCCTCTTCGATCTCCGCGTCGGTCGGGTCCGGCACTCGGTCGAGGAGGCCCTTCAGGCTCATGACCTGCCCCGGCGTGCAGAATCCGCACTGGAGCGCGTCCTCCTCCACGAACGCGCGCTGGATCGGGTGAAGCGACCCGTTCGACGAAAGCCCCTCGATCGTCTCGACGCGGGCCCCGTCGCACGTCACGGCCAGGACGAGGCAGCTCGTCACCGCGCGCCCCTCGACGAGAACCGTGCACGCTCCGCACTCGCCGCTGTCGCAGCCGCGCTTCGTGCCGGTGAGGCCGAGGCCGAGCCGCAGGACGTCGAGAAGGCTCTGGCGCGAATCGCACGCGCACGAGACGGGGCGGCCGTTCACGACGAGCGAGATGCGCACCATGGCGCCGCGCGGCGGCGACGGCGCCGGACGCGCCTCGCGCGGCGCTTCAGCGCGGAGCGGCGCCGAAAGGGGCGCTCGCGGCTCCCCCGCGCGGGGCGGCTGAGGCTCTGGCGGCCTCGCGGGAGCTGGACCCGACGCGCCACCCTGGCCGAGGAATCCCGTGAACCGGAGCGAGTCGTCCGCCCGATCGGGGGCGGCGGCCCGGCGGTCGTTACGTTGCGGCGCCGCGGGCTGGCCGCGACGCTCGCGAGATTCCGGCGAACGCGGCGGCTCCGGCGCGACGGCCCTGTTCGCGATCGGACGAGGCCGCCCGGGGGACGCCGGCGCCGGCGGGCCGAACCCGATCTCGTCCGCCGTCTCGCGCTCGAGCGGCGGCTCGTCCTCGGACGCGAGCCGCCACGGGCTCGCGGAGGAGGTCGCATCTCCCTCCCGCGCACCGCCCGGCGACGAGCGCTCGGAGTCCCGCGCCTCGTTCCGTTCGCCTCGGCGACGTCCTCCCCGGCGGCCGCGACGGCGCCGACGCTTCTGGCTGGCCTCCTCGGCCGGTCGTTCCCCGAGCTCGCCGGCGAAGGCTCCGTCGGGACTCACCGCTTCGTCGGGGACGCGATCGTCGATCTCGTGGCGCGGCGGGAGGACAAAGCTCTCGTCCGGCTCGAATGCGCTCTCCGCTTCGTCGGCGTCGTCCGCGCCGGCCGGAGCCTCGGCCGGCGTCGCGTCCTCGACTAACGGAGAGTCGGGAAGAATCGGGGGCGGCGTCGGGAGAGAGGCCTCGATCCCGTCGAGGAGGCCCGCTCCGAACCCGCCGGCCGAGCCTCTCGCCGATGCGGACGGCGAACGCGGCGACTGCTGGAGCGGCGGCGGCGGCGGCGGCGGAATCGCCGCAGGCCTCTCCTCGCGCCGCGGTTCGGGCGGCGGCGCCGATCGAGAAAGTCCCGGCGGCTCGGACGCGGGCGGCGGCGCCGGCGCGCGCGGCGTCGCGTCGATTCCCGGAACGATGCCCGCGCCGAAGTCGAAGGTGGCTCCGACGGACGGCGGCACGGACGCGGCTGACGAACGGGTCTTGGCGGAACGGCGACTCCTGGCCTTCTTGCGCATGGTCCTCGGTCTATCCGGGTCGCGGACGCTGTCGGGTCGGACGGGCCGCGCGCGCGAGCGTCACGGCACCGGCCGATTCAACCGGACTTCCTTCACGTCGTCGAGCGGGAATCTCATCTCGCTCCGCGAGTCCCGCTCCTTCAGGCGGAGGCTTCCCGAGTCGAGCCCCAGGAGAACTCCGTACAGCGTACGGCGGCCGTCCGCTCCGCTCTCGAGGCGAACGACCACGCCCTCGCCGCGGAACCGCTCGAAGTCCCGCTCGCCAGCGATCAGTCGGTGGGCGCCCGGCGACTGTACCTCGATCGCGTACTCCTCGGGGTCCGCGCCGGACTCGCGGAGAGCCTCGATCACGGCCTTGTGGCCGCGCACGCAGTCCTTCAAGTCGACGTCCGGCTCGGCGTCGATCACGATCCGGACGCGTCGATCGGAGCCCGTGACGAACTCGAGCAGCCGGTAGCCGCATGTTCGGAGCGCGGCGTCGGCGACCGTCCGCAGGCGTTCTCTTGTTAGCACGGGTCGCAGACGCTCTTTGCTACGGATCGCAGGCGCCGCCGAGCATGGGTTTCAGGCCCTACTCAACACGGGCCGCTGGCCCTTTTCAACAGCGGTTGCGGAGGCCGGCCGCCGGAGCCACGCGGACCGCCCGAGGCGGGGGATTCTAACTCGACCCGGCGGCTTTCATAATGAGGGCCGGCCGCGCCGATTCGCCGGCGATCCCCGCCCCTCGGAGGCGAAACATGAGCCGCAACGTGCCCGACTACGAAGACGCCAACCTCATCCTCCGCCTGTACGAGGAGAGGCGCGAGCCCAAGCTGCGCGAGGCCCGCGAGTGGTTCCTGCGCGACCTCAAGGCCCAGACGGCGGCGGAGTTCCAGAAGCGCTGTCCACCCGGAAGCGACGAGCACCGCATGTTCCGGATGGTCTCGTCCTACTGGGAGATGGTCGCGGCGATCGTCAACTCGAAGATCATCGACGCGAATCTCTACTTCCAGACGACCGGAGAGCACCTCGTCGTCTGGGAGCGGATGCGACCCTTCGTCGACGAGCTGCGCGAGAAGCTCAAGAACCCGATCGCGTACCGCAACCTCGAGCGCCTAGCGGAAGCGCACTACGCGTGGTACGAGCAGCAGAGTCCCGGGCTCGCCGAGGCTCGCATGGAGTTTTTTCGCGGCCTCTAGCGATGAGCGCCGCGGCGTGACCGATACCGTGGCTCCGCCGACCCCTCCGAGGCGCGCGTCGGGCCCGGTCCGCGATTTTGACTCGCTCCGGGCGTCGTGCTACAGTCCGCCGCTCCTCGGTTTTCCTGGGTCGCGGACGCTGGTCGTCCCGAGTCGCGGACGCACGGGCCCGAGCTTCTCCGGGGCCCGAAGCTCCGATCTCCCCGAGCCGCCGGAGTGCGGCCGGCCTACCGCTCCGAAACGGCATGAACGCATCCTCCCCGAGTGCTTCGCGCGGGCGGTGGCTCGTCACGAGCGCGCTCCCCTACGCTAACGGCCCCATCCATTTCGGCCACGTCGCGGGTGCCTATCTGCCGGCAGACATCTTCGTCCGATACCTCCGCATGAAGGGCGAGGACGTCGCCTACATCTGCGGAACCGACGAGCACGGGGTGGCGATCACGCTCGCCGCCGAGAAGGCGGGAACGAAACCGCGCGAGTACGTCGACCGCTGGCACCGCCACATCAAGGAGACGTTCGAGCGGCTGCAGATCTCGTTCGACTGCTTCTCGCGGACGACGCGGATCCACCACTACGCGGTGTCGCAGAGGGTTTTCAAGGAGATCCTCGCGAACGGCTACGTCCATCAGCGGACCGAAAAGCAGGCCTACTGCCCGAAGTGCGAGCGGTTCCTCGCGGACCGCTACCTCGAGGGGACGTGCCCGCACTGCGGCGCCCGGGGATCGCGCGGCGACGAGTGCCCGAAGTGCGGACGCTGGATCGACGCGAAGGCGCTCGTCGACCCCCGGTGCAAGATCTGCGGTTCGACGCCCGAGGAGCGCGAATCGACGCACTGGTTCCTCGACCTTCCGAAGCTCCAGCCGAAGCTCACGCGCTGGCTCGAAACGAAGACCCACTGGCGCGACAACGTGAAGAGCTTCGTGAAGGCGTTTCTCGCCGAGGGGCTGAAGGAGCGCCCGATCACGCGCGACCTCGACTGGGGCGTCCCGGTCCCGCTCGAAGGCGCCTGCAACAAGGTGCTCTACGTCTGGTTCGACGCTCCGATCGGCTACATCTCCGCCACGATGGAGTGGGCGGAGAAAATCGGCGAGCCGGACCGCTGGAAGGACTTCTGGCTCGACAAGGGCACGAAGCTCGTCCACTTCATCGGCAAGGACAACATCCCTTTCCACACGATCGTCTTCCCGGCCGTGCTGATGGCCCAGAACACGCCGTACGTCCTCCCGCACGACGTGCCCGCGAACGAGTTCTTCAACCTCGAGGGGCACAAGTTCTCGACGAGCAACGCGTGGACGATCGACTTCGACGAGTTCCTCAAGAAGTACCCGCTCGACACGCTGCGCTACGCTCTCGCAGCGAACGCGCCCGAGAGCGGCGACTCGGAGTTCACCTGGAGCGGCTTCCAGAAGTTCGTCAACTCGGACCTCGCCGACACGCTCGGCAACCTCGCCACGCGCGTCCTCAAGTTCGTGCAGCTCTACTGCGAGGGCCGCGTCCCGCCGCTCGGCTCGCCGGGCGAGAGAGCGCGCGCGCTCCTCGACGCGGCGGCCGCGGCTCCGGCCAAGGTCGGCGAGAGCATCGCGGCCTACCGCATGCGGAAGGCGCTGGGGGAGGCGATGGACCTCGCTCGCCTCGCGAACAAGTTCCTCGACGACGAGGAGCCCTGGACGACCCGGACCACCGATCCCGCCCGGTGCGGGCAGACGCTCAACGCCACGTCGCAGGTCCTCCGAACGCTCGCCGTCCTCTTCACCCCCTTCATCCCCTATTCGGCCGAGCGCCTCTGGAAGATGCTGGGGCTCGACGGCCGCCCTGCGGACGCGCCGTGGGACGGCGCCGGCGAGCGGAGAATCGCGGACGGCCATCCCATCGGGACGCCCGAGGCCCTCTTCGCCAAGATCGAGGACAAGGCCATCAACGCCGAGGTGAAGGCGCTGCACGATCGCGCAAAGGCCGCCGGTTTCGACGTCTCGTCCGCGAAGACCGCCGCGGCGGCGAAGCCCGAGCCCGGGGCGAAGGCGCCCGCGGACGCGCGCGGCGACACGGCCTCCGCCGGCCCGAAGCCGGGCAAGGCTCCGATCGAGTACGACGAGTTCGACCGCCTCGACCTCAGGGTCGGCCGCATCCTCGAAGCCGAGCCGGTGCCGAAGGCCGACAAGCTCATGAAGCTCGTGGTGGACATCGGCGCCGAGAGGCGGCAGATCATCGCCGGCATCCGCGCCCGCTACGCGCCCGAGGAGCTCGTCGGAAAGCTCGTCGTCGTGCTCGCGAACCTGAAGGCGAAGAAGCTCCGCGGCTTCGAGTCGCAGGGGATGATCCTCGCCGCCGACGAGAACGGACTTCCGACCCTCTTGAGCCCCGGCAACGGCGTCCTCGAAGGGACGGTCGTGAAGTGACCGAGCGGAGCGACGTCCTCGTGGTGGGAGCCGGCACGGCGGGGCTCTCCGCCGCGCACCACCTCGCGCAGCGCGGCCTGTCGGTCGCGGTCTTCGAGGCGAGGCACCCGTTCGGGCCGACGCTCTTCAAGGAAATCGGGCTCTGCCTCGTCGGGCTCCTCGACCCCGAGAACCGGCTCGAGCACGGGCTCGGGCCCGAGGCCACGCGCGACGTGACGCGCTTCTCGATCGACGCCGTGCACGCCGTCCGCGAGGCGGCCGAACGCCTCGGCTGCCCCGCCCTCGCGGGACACGTCGAGCGCCGCCCCATGAACGAGACGGAGGCGGCGGACCTGGCGCGATCCATGCCGATACTCAGGGAATGCGGGGCCCGCGTGAGGGAGACGGGCGGCGGCTCGATCTGCGTCGAGGACGATCTCCTCGTCGACGTGCGGGCGTTCCACGCCGGCCTCGTGCGCGGGCTGTCGAGAATCAGTCCCGCGACGCCCGTCGAGCGGATCCGCGTCGAGGCGGACGGCGTCGTCGCCGAGACGAAGGAGGGCCCCCATCGCGCCGAGATCGCGATCCTCGCCAACGGGCCGCGCATCGGCGAGCTGCGCGCCGATCTCGAAACGGCGGTCTTCCCGTTCCGCGGCCAGGGCGCGCGCTTCACGAGCGCGCTCCCGCGGGGCTCCGCGCGCGGCGTCGTCTCGCAGTTCGGACACGAGAACTACGTGGTCGAGACGACCGGCGATCTCGTGGCGTTCGGCTTCAACCCGACGGGAAGGCGCGAGGACGTCGGGCTCTCGGAGGCGCCGACGAGCGAGTTCCAGACGTACCTCCTCAGGTTCGCGCGGGAACGTTTCCCGGAGTTGAAGGACCGCCAGCCGGAGAGAACCTGGGCGGCGCCGCTCGCGTTCACTCGCGACGGCCTTCCGCTCGTCGGCCCCGTCCCCGGCGAGCCGCGCGTCCTCGTCGCCGCGGCGTTCTGCGGACGCGGGATGCCGCTCGCCTTCGAGGCCGGGAAGAGGCTCTCGGCGCTCGTCGCCGGCGACACTCCCGCGATACCGAGGGCGTTCTCGCTCCGGCGGACGGCGATCGCGGGCTGACCGCTCGGGGAGGTTAGGAGGGGCGCGTGGGACCGATCGTCATCGAGACCGGGGCGCTCAGGAAGGCGTTCGGCGACGTCGCGGCGGTCGACGGGCTCGACCTCGCCGTCGAGCGCGGCGAGATCCTGGGACTCCTCGGCCCAAACGGGGCCGGCAAGACCACCACGACGAAGATCCTCATCACGCTCCTCCGCCCGGACTCGGGACGAGCGTCGGTGCTCGGGCTCGACGTCACGACCCACGCCGACGAGGTGCGAAAGCGCATCGGGTACGTCCCCCAGGAGCTGACGAGCGACGTCTACTTGACGGGCCTCGAGAACCTCAGGCTCTTCGCCTCGCTCTACGGCGTCCCGGGGTCCGACGCGCGACGCCGCATCGGCGACGCCCTGAAGCTCGTCGCGCTCGAGGGCGAGGAAGGAAAGCTCGTCCGCGCTTACTCCGGCGGGATGCGGAAGAAGCTCGACATCGCGTGCGGACTCCTCCACCGGCCCGAGGTCGTGTTTCTCGACGAGCCGTCTCTCGGCCTCGACGTCGGAGCGCGGCGGGCGGTGTGGGACCACGTGCTCGGCATGCGGGCGGCGGGCGTCACCGTCTTTCTCTGCACGAACTCCATGGAGGAGGCCGACCGCCTCTGCGACCGCATCGCGATCCTCGACCGGGGACGGATCGTCGCGGCCGGAACGCCGGGAGAGCTGAAGACGGGCCTCGGCGGCGACGTCGTCACCGTGACGCCCGAGCCCCGCGACGGCGACGGCGGAGGAGCGATCGCGCGACTCGAGACGGCGCTTCGCGGGCTCCCGTTCGTCAAGTCGGCGCGATCCGACGGGAAATCGGTCCTCGTCACCGTCGAGCGCAACGAGACGGCGTTGCCGCGCGTCCTCGAGGCCGCGCGGGGGGCGGGCGTCGAGGTGGGCTCGCTCTCGTACTCGCAGCCCCACCTCGACGACGTCTTCCTGAAGCACACCGGCGCCCGGTTCGACGAGCTTGACCGGAAGGCCGCCGCGGCGAAGAAGAAGCCGCGGGCGCACTGAGGCCGCGAGAATGTCCCCCACCGTCGCTCTCCTCGTCCGGCGCCTGCACCGGCTGAAGCGCGAGCCGTTCAACGTGACGTTCACGCTGTCCCAGCCCCTCATCTGGCTCCTCCTCTACTCGAACCTGATGAGGAAGGCGTCGTTTCCCGGCGCCGAAGGGATCCCCTACCCGACGTTCGTCCTCCCCGGCGTCATCGCGTTCACGGTGTTCGGGAACAGCCTCGCGGGCGGCATACCCGTGCTCTTCGACAAGGAGAACGGATTCCTGACGCGGCTCCTCGCGGCCCCCATCCCGAGGTCCGCGATCATCCTCTCGCAGTTCGCCTACGTGACCCTTCTCACCGTGGCGCAAGTCCTCCTCGTCGCCGCGCTCGGCGTCCTCCTTCTCGGGGCGACGTTTTCGACGGGATTGCCCGGGCTCCTCGCCGCTCTCGTCGTCTCGGCGCTCCTCGGGCTCGGACTCACTGTCATCTCGATCGCGCTCGCGTTCGCGCTCCACGGGCACGGCGAGTTCTTCGCGATCATCGGATTCGCCGGGTTGCCGCTCCTCTTCCTCTCCTCGGCGCTCGTGCCGCTCGAGACGATGCCCGGCTGGATGCGGGTGGCGGCGTGGGCGAACCCGATGACGCACGCGACGAACGCGATCCGCGGCCTCGCGGTGAACGGATGGAACGCCGGAGAGCTAGCGCTCTCCGTCGCCGTGATCGTGGCGTTCGACGCGGCGTTCCTCTCCCTCGGTCTCCGGACGCTCCGGAGGAAGCTCGGCTAGAGTCTTCAACCGCAAGATCTCCTCATCTTGCAAAGAAGTGGGGGCTTTCCCTTGGCCTTCGCTGACACCCGTCGGGCGACGCGTGCACGCTCTACGCTCGAGCTCGGTGGCGGCTGGCCGGCGTTAGGCCGGTGAGAAGCAGAGCTGCCCGAGGACGCCGGCCACGGCCGACTCGGAGCGGCCCACGACCTGCTCGAGCACGCTCTGCTCGCGGTCGCCGATGAGGCCCGCCTGCCGGCCCGCCTCGAGCGCCTTCTTCTCCACGGCCGGCTTCGGGCGCTCGACCGTGCAGCCGCCGAAGAGCGTGAGCGCGCTGAAGAGGTCGTGCGAGCCGCCCTTCTCGGCGATCTCGGCAAGGAGCTTTTTCCCCTCCTCGGCCGACAGGGCGCCGCTCGAGAGGACGCGCCGGAGATCGGCGTACTCGTCCATCACGGTGGGGGCGTGGATCTCCGTCCCGCCGAAAACCGTGACGATGATGTTCTTGTCGAGCTGGAACACGCGCCGCCAGAAGTTCTGCGGGCGGTTGCGGATCTCCTTCAGCCGCAGCATCCTCTGGGCGAGCGTCGGGCGGACGAGCTCCGTTCCTCCAAACACGGTGAGGGAGACGAAGTCCGAGAGGGGCAGGACTCCCTCGGTGGCTCCGAAGACGGTGACGTGAAACATGGCCGAAGCACCTCGACGCCGGTTCTCGTGTCCCGCGGAGGAACCCGTATTCGGGACGCCGGGCGACTATTGTCCGCGCCGCGCCGACGCCCGCGACCCGTCCTGCGACGTCAAGGATAGGGGACGCCCGGCGAAGTCCCGCCGTCCGGATTCCGCACGGTGACGGTGAGCGGCTCTGCGCCGTAGTCCCCGGAAGCGTACGTCGCCCAGGAGGTCGCGTCCACCGGGAAGATCGGGTACTCGGTCGTGACGAGCGAGGCGTCGGTCACGACGAGGACCGCTCCGAGCCAGACGTTCGTGCCCGTCATCACGAACTGGTCGAGGCCCCACGGCTCGGAAGCGCGCACGGTGAGAGTGGAGATCGCGGGGCTCGAGAGGCCCGACGGAGTCGAGGCGAGGGAGTTGGGATCGCTCCCGAGCGCGACCTCGGTGCCGTCCGAGTAGCCGTCGCCATCGGTGTCCGGAGCGTAGGGGTTCGTGCCGAGCGCCGCCTCCTCGCCGTCCGGCAGCCCGTCCGCGTCGCGGTCGACCCCGATGCGCGGACCGGAGCCCACAGGGACGCCGAGGAACGTGAGCGTCGCGCGGGACGCCGCGGCGAGCGTCTCGAGCTCGGCGACCGAGTACGGCCCCTCGCCCGGACGGCCGGTGGCGAAAGTCCCCGCCCGGGGATCGAGCCAGAGCGATCGAACGGCGCCGTCGATCGACCCCACCGCGACGACGTCGACGTGGAGCTTCGGAGCCTCGCTCACGAGCGTGTCCACGATATCCGTCGCGGACGGGTCCGAGGCGTTCGACGCGTCGATCGTCACGGCGAGGCCGACGGAAGGCGCTTCACCGGTGTCGAACTCGTCCAGGAACGCCGCGAGCTGGTTCTTCTGGGGCGTCGTCATGAACGAGAAGGGCGGCGTCCTGCCGAGGAAGGCCTGGACGTCGGGGAACGAGCCGTCGTGGCCGAACCCGAACCCGACGCGCTCGAACCCCGCCTTCTCGTTGAGGCCGGGGAGGAGCGCCGTGTTGAACCGCTGGCTGAGGAAGAGCGTCGCGGGAGGGAAGACCGCCGGGTTCGTTCCCCTCGGCAGCTCGTGGCAGTCGACGCAACGTAGCCCCGCGCCGAAGAGAGGCTGCGTCGTGAAGAGCACGCGTCCCAGGGAGGCGTCCGCGCCGAACGAGCGGTCGCGCGGCTGGCGCGGGTTCGGCGGGATCCGCATCGTGAACGTGAACTCGGCGAAAAGGTCCATGGACGCGCCGTCGAACGGCTCGGCCTCGCCCATGAGGTCGCGCCGAGCGGGCGCGAACGCGTGGAAGCTCGCGCGGTCGCCGCGCCAGTGGAACGGCTCCGTGCCGCGCAACCCGCGCAGGCTCTGCGTCATCAGCGGGCCCTTCGCTCCGGGGAAATCCGGGTCGGAATCGTCGCCGGGAACGCCGAGATCCCACGACATCTGGTCCGTGTGGCCGTCGACGTGGCAGGACGCGCAGGACATCGTGCCGTTCCCCGACTCGTTCGCGTCGTAGAGGAACCGCTGGCCGTTCCGGATGGCGGCGGGCCGCGGATCGACCGGCGCGACGGGGAACGAGCGCAGGACGGTCTCGGAAGCGAGGTCGATCTCCGACACGGTGCCGTCGAGATGGTCGAGGACGTAGAGGCGCGTTGGCGTCACGGCGAGGGCGCGCGGGCCGAGCCCGACGGGGATTCTGTTCCGGATCGTGCCGGCCGCGTCCAAAACCGCGATGCGGGCCGATCCGAACGCGGCGACGTAGACGCTCGAGCCGTCCGGGTGGAAGGCCACCGCCGCCGGCTGCGAGAGGGCGACGGCCTTCGCCGCGGGGTTCGGAAGGATCCCGTAGTCGACGCTCGGGTTGAGGTCGATCGGAGTGACGACGAGGCTCCGCCCCACCTTCCGCACGGTCGTGATCCGGCTGTCGATCGCGTGGCCGCGGACGTTCTCCTCGAACGCGACGAGGTTCCTCGCCTCGGTGTTCGCGACGTAAAGGCGCCCGTTCGTCGGGTGGACTCCGATCGCGAAGTTCGTGGTCCCGACTCCCTTCGCGGCCCGCGGGATCATCCTCTCGTTGCGCGTGTTGATGGCGAAGACGTCCTTGTCGGGGAGGAGGCCCGGCGAGAGCGGGTGCGTGTCGGCGACGATCGCCCCGACCTGCGGGTCGGACGCCGGCGCCCGCGAGGCGTCGAGGATCGTCGTGCGGTTCCCTGATTCGAAGACGGCGACGACGACGAACTTGCCGTTGGGCGAAAGGGCGAGCGAGCGGGGCTCCTCCATCGGGATGGCGTGGCTCGCCACGATCGACCGGCTCGACGCCGAGACGACGTCCACGCGGTTGTCGCGCGAGGACGAGACGTAGGCCTTCGCCCCGTCTCTCGTGAAGACGATGTCGGCGGGCTCGTCACCCACCGGGATCGATTTCACTGTCGCGCCGAGGGTGAGATCGACGACCGAGACGTCGTCGGAGAGGTGGTTCACGACCCACGCTTCGTTCGGGCTCCCGGGCCTCGCCTGCACGGCGACGGGCTCGAGCCCGACCTGCACCTCTCCGACGAGCACCGGGGCGCCGGGCGCTCCGATGTCGAAGACCGAGAGCCGGTTGTCGCGAGTGTTGACGACGAGGAGGCGATCGGTGGTCGCGGCGAGGCCCTTCGCCACCGGGCTCTCGAAATTGACGAAGCTCTCCTGGCCCGAGGCGGCAGCAACGAGGGCCACGGCGAGCCCGGCCGCGCAAACGGCGGCACGGAAGCGACGGAATCTTCTGCTCATGCGAATCGAACGGGGAGGCCCAGACCGGCGACAGCCGGCTCGCGGGCTCCGACCGGTATCCCCTGACCGGCCCATTCTAGGCGCTGCCGCCCCGGGTGTCGACCGGCCATTTCCCTACCAGGGCCGGGGTCTTGGGAGAGAGGGGGCTCTCTTGCCCATCGGACGAAAAAGCAAAAGAAAAGGGCGCCGCCGCGGCGTCTCATGCGCGCGGCGGCGCCCCCCGGCCGTCCGATCCCCCGTCAGGCCGTACTTCCCCCACGCCGGCCTCGAGGAGCGGCACGTCGGCTTGGCACCCAGGTCAGAGGCCGACGATCTCCGCCATGTGTCCCGCCATCATGGCGATGTCGATGAGCGGCAAGAGCTCGCCGTCGACCGAATCGCCTCGGAACTGGACCGCGGACCGGAGGCCGGAGCGGGTCACGTAAAGTTCGTGCACTTCTCCGGAGCTTCCCTCGCCCCGGCAGAGGCGAGACCCGTCGAAGTCGAAGCCGGACAGAGCCGCCGCGACCGCGTCGCGATCCGCCGCATTGAGCCTCCCCTCGTACCAGCCGACCAGGATCGCGTTCACCCGGCGCTCCAGGCGGAAGCGCCCGTCGGCGAGGACCTTGAGCCGGAGCTCCTCCGGCGCGACGCCGATCGGGAAGCTCCGCAGCTCGAACATCTCGTTCGAGCGGACGGCGTCGATGATCGACTCGAGAGCGTGGCGGAGGCGCGTGTAGCCGAGGTCCTCGGCCGCGCCGGTCTGCGACCGGACGGTCTTCACAACGCCGCCCGGAAGTCGGGCCGCGACCGCGAAGTCGACGCCGTCGATCACCTGCCCCTCGGGCTTGAAGGCGTCCGGCATCGAGGGGAACCGGACCTCGCGAGCGAGCTGCTTCAGGAGCAGGACCTCGGACGCCGAGATGCGGTCGAGGAGGACGAAGTTCTCCTTCTCCACGGCGAGCGAGCTCGCCGCGTACTTCACGCTTCCGTCCTCGCGGATGAGGAGGAGGTCGTCCTTCCCGAGAAGACCGCCCTTCAGAGCGTAGCCGAAGAGTGCATCGTGGATCTCGAGCCCCGGGGGCGCGGACTCGGTGTCCGGCGCGTCGGTGCTCGTCGATCCCGGAACGGGCTGGGCGAGGAGCGTCGTCCCCGTCGCGAGGAAGAAGCCGAGAGCCGTCGTCAGTGCACGTCCGATGTTTCGCCGAGCCATTTTCGGACCTCCTTCAGTGGCACCCCGGCCGGGTCCCGGTCGGCGATCGCCGCGCGGCTCTTCCCGCGCGGCCCGATCAGTCGATCCGGAGCCGCGGTCGTCGAATCGAGAACGCGCTCAGGCAAGAGTGATGCCAGAGCGGCCAAGGCCGAGAATGCGGCCTCGAGCGCGACGGGAGCCGCCCAATTGGGGCGCCTCCAGCGAAGGCATGAGCGAGGAGCCAAGATCGCAGGCGCGGAAGGGAACCGTCACTTTTCGAAACGGTTCTTGACCGTCGAGCTGAAGCCCTTGCGAGCATTGGCGTTAAAGATGTGTCGAAACGTGACACCCTGTCTTCTCGGCCAGCCAGCGGCCCATTTCACACGTCGTCCGCTTCGCGCCGATAACGTGCGCCATGAACCGGAAGATCGCCGTTCCCGAGCCTCCTCCCGCCCGACCGCCGGAAGAAACCGAGAAGCCCGCGTCCGGAGGAGGAGGTCGCGGCTGGCTCGCGCTCGTCGTCGGCGCGACGGCGTTCATGATCGTCGTGGGGGCTCTCGCGGGCGGACAGCTCGCGTTCCGGAAGGAGCTCACGCCGGTCGAGTTCTGGGACGCCCTCCGGTCCGGGCGAATCGAGAAGATCGAGATGACGGGGGCCGACTCCCTCGTCGGCGTGATCGTGGAGCCGGAGGGAAAAAAGCGCTTCGAGGCCGAGTTCCCTTCCGGTTACCTCGTCGAGCGATTCGACGAGATCCGTTCGCGCCTCGCGGCCGCCCGGGACGTCCAGAGCGAGACCGTCTTCGTCGAACGGCTCCGCTCGGGCGCGATCGACCTCCGGACGCTGACTCACGTGCGGCGCGGGGGAGAGGCCGCTCTCGAGGCCGAGATCCTCGACGAGGACGGCGCGCCCCGCATCGTCGACGTCAAGCCCGACGCCGGCGCGCTCCGGGTGAAGGACATCGCCGAGGCCGTGAGGGAGCTCGAGTCGTCTCGCGGGTTCCCCGTCCCGCGGGAGACCCTTTTCGTCGGCGATCCGAAGGGCTTCGAGTACTCCGACGGCAACCGGTTCCTGACCGACGTCCTGCTCACGTTCGGCCCGTGGGTTCTGATCCTCGGATTCTTTTGGTTCTTCCTCGGAAAGCACCTGCGCGCGCCCGGCTCTCCCGGCGGCGTCCTCGCGTTCGGCCGGAGCCGCGCCCGCCTCCACGACAAGGGGAAGGGACGCGTCACGTTCGACGACGTCGCGGGAATCTCCGACGCGAAGGAGGAGGTGCGCGAGATCATCGAATTCCTGCGCAACCCCGCGCGCTTCTCGCGCGTCGGCGCGCGGATCCCGCGCGGCGTGCTCCTCTCCGGACATCCGGGCACCGGCAAGACGCTCCTCGCGAAGGCGATCGCCGGGGAGGCGAACGTCCCGTTCTTCACGATCTGCGGCAGCGACTTCGTCGAGATGTTCGTCGGCGTCGGCGCGTCCCGCGTGCGCGACCTCTTTCAAAAGGCGAAGGAGAACTCGCCCTGCATCGTCTTCCTGGACGAGATCGACGCGGTCGGCCGCAGGAGGGGCACGGGCCTCGGAGGCGGCCACGACGAGCGCGAGCAGACGCTGAACGCGATTCTCGTCGAGATGGACGGATTCGACTCCGACCAGGGGATCATCCTCATCGCCGCCACGAACCGGCCGGACGTCCTCGACCCGGCGCTTCTCCGTCCGGGGCGCTTCGACCGTGAGATCGTGATCGACCTGCCCGATCTCGAGGGCCGGCGCGAGATCCTCAAGGTCCACGCCCGCAAGGTGAAGATGGCGGCCGGCACGAACCTCGAGGTCATCGCCCGCGGGACGCCCACGTTCTCGGGCGCCGAGCTCGAAGCGCTCGTGAACGAAGCCGCGCTCGGCGCGGTGATGAAGGGGCGCGGCCAGGTGACGCTCGACGATCTCGAGGAGGCCCGCGACAAGGTGAAGTGGGGCCGGAGCAAGTCGCGGGCGATGGACAAGGAGGACCAGCGCGTCACGGCTTACCACGAGGCCGGACACGCGCTCGCGGCCGCGCTCATCGAGGGAGCAGAGCCGCTCCACAAGGTGACGATCGTTCCCCGCGGCATGGCGCTCGGCGCCACGATGCAGCTTCCCGAGCGGGACACGTACCACATGAAGAGGCGGAAGATCCTCGGGAACGTCGAGCTCCTTCTCTCGGGACGGATCGCGGAGGAGATCTTCTGCGACGACGTCTCCGCGGGGGCGCAGAACGACATCGAGAGGGCGACCGACCTCGTGCGATCGATGGTGTGCGAGTGGGGCATGAGCGAGAGGATCGGACCGATCTCCTACGCGGAGCCGCGCGAGACGTTTTTCCTCGGCCGCGAGGTCACGCGCACGAAGCCGCACAGCGAGGCGCTCTCCATCGAGATCGACCGCGAGGTGAAGCGGATCATCGACGAGTGCTACGAAGCCGCCCGCGTCCGCATCGAGCGGCACGCCGCCGAAGTGAGCCGCATCGCCGAGGCGCTCCTCCTCCACGAGTCATTGACCGGCGCCGAGGTCGACTCGATAATCGCCGGCGCGCTCGCTTCGGACGTCAGGCGGCCGAAGGGCGCCCGCCCTCCGTCCGGGGAGCCGGCCGACCGACCGGACGAGAAGGAGGACGAGATCGGTCCGGGAGTGCTCGCCCCCGAAGTTGCCTACTGACCCCTCCTCCCCCGTCGCGCCCGGCGAAATCGAGAGGCTCGAGAGGCTCGTCCGGACGAACCCGCGCGTCGTCTCCTTCCCGGGCCCTCTTCCCGGCCTCGTGCCGGACGGCGTCCACGAGATCGAGGTCGAGGCCGCGTCCGCCGAGGACGCGCACGCCGCGGCGCGCGAGTGGCCGGGCGCCGAGGCGCGCGGGGCGCTCGTCCGGCTGCGCGCGACCGCGGCCGATCTCGAGCGGGCCAGCCATCCCCTCCTCCGCGACGCCGCCCACGCCCTCCTTGGCTACGTCGCGAGCGAATTCAGCGGACCGCTCCCGCTCCGCGCCGGACGCCCGGCGATCATGGGAATCGTGAACGTCACGCCCGACTCGTTTTCCGACGGCGGGCGCCACCTCGATCCGAAGGCGGCGGAAGCGGCCGCCCGCGCGATGATCCGAGCTGGGGCGGCCATCGTTGACGTGGGCGGAGAGTCGACGCGCCCCGGGTCGGAGCCGGTCGCGGAGGACGTCGAGCTTCACCGTGTCGTCCCCGTGGTCAAAGCTCTCGCCGGAGCGGGCGCCGCGCTGTCGGTCGACACGAGCAAGGCGCGCGTGGCAAGCGAGGCGCTCGCCGCGGGAGCGACCATCGTGAACGACGTCGCCGCGCTCCGCTCGGACGAAAGGCTCGGCGCGGCGGCGGCCCGCGCGGGCGCGACCGTGATCCTCATGCACATGCGGGGCCGTCCGCGCGACATGCAGGATGCTCCGGCGTACGAGGGCGACGTCGTGGCCGAGGTCGCGCGGTTCCTGCGCCGCGCGATCCTCGCGGCCGCCCGCGCCGGGATCCCGGAGGCGCGGACGTGGGTCGATCCGGGATTCGGGTTCGGAAAGACCCGCGATCACAACTACGAGATCCTGCAGCGGCTGCACGAGCTCAGGAGCCTCGGACGCCCGATCGTGGTCGGAACGTCGCGGAAGTCGATGCTCGCGCGCCCCGGAGGCGACGCCCCGGCGGAGCGCCTCGTCGCGACCGCCGCGTCGACCGCGGCCGCGGCGCTCGCCGGGGCGGCGGTCGCGCGCGTCCACGACGTTGCCGAGATCGCCGAGGCTCTGCGGGTCGCGTCTCTCGTTCGCGGGGGGCGCTGAGTCGTCGGCGATCGGGCGCGGATCCGCGAATCGCGCGGAACCGCACTTGATGCGCCGCCCGCGCGGCTCTAAAACGACTCCGCGCGAACGGCGGATCGCAAACCGAATCGACGTCGGACCGTCCTATCGCCCTCCCGGCCGGGCGTGACCGGCCTCGGCAGCGGATCCCGCGTGCGCTCGCCCCCGCGCGACCAAAGCCCGAGATGACGGCCCGCAACGTCCTCGAGATCTTCATCCTCTTCCTCCTCTTCTACTCGGTCATCCGCTTCGTGCGGGAGCGGCGCGGCGGGGGCATCTTGAAGGGGCTCGCGTTCCTCATCGCCGCGGGGATGGTCCTCCTCTTCGTTCTCGTGAAGCAGCTCAAGCTCCCCGTCCTCGAGAAGCTCTTCGACGAGTTCCTTCCTCTCAGCCTCACGGCGCTCATCATCATCTTCCAGCCCGAGCTCAGGATGGGGCTCATCCGGCTCGGCCAGAACCCGCTCGTCGGGACGTTCCTCAAGAGCGACGCCCGGGTCGTCGAGGAGGTGGTGAAGGCCGTCACGAGAATGGCGAAGGACCGGGTCGGAGCGCTCATCGCGCTCCAACGCGAGGTCGAGCTCGGGGCCTACGCCGAGGGCCGCGCCGCGATCGACGCCGAGGTCTCCGCCGAGATGCTCGAGACGATCTTCTGGCCCGGCAGCTCGCTCCACGACGGCGCGGTCGTGATACGGAAGGACCGCATCGCCTCGGCGGGCTGCCTCTTCCCCCTCTCGGACAACCCCGATCTCTCGAGCCGCCTCGGAACACGGCACCGAGCCGCGCTGGGCGTCTCCGAGCAATCCGACGCGATCGTGGTCGTCGTCTCGGAGGAGCGGGGCGAGGTTTCCGTCGCGATGGGCGGCCGCCTCGAACAAAACGTGGCGCCCGAGGCTCTCGAGGAGATCCTCGAGGAGAGCTTCCTCCGCCGTCCCGCCGCCTCGAAATCGAGCTGAGGATCATGAGCCCGACCGCCGCCCGCGTCGTCGCCTTCGCGCGCTCGGCGTTCACGACGAATCTCTCGAGCAAGGCGACCGCGCTCGTTCTCGCCGGCGCGCTCTACTACTGCATGTACAGCCAGCTCAGCGCCACGGAGACGGTGACCCTCTACGCCGACCGCCAGACGGTCGCCGAGGGCTCGACGCTCCTCTTCGAGGAGCCCCCGGACGCGTTCGTCGTCTTCCAGACCGAGGCGATCACCGTGGAGCTGCACGGCCCGAAGGCCCTCGTTCGGCCCTACACGGAAGGGCGGACGATCGTCGGCACGATCGCGCGCGACAAGATCGCGTTTCACGTGCCGCGGGCGGACGAGCGGCCGCACCAGGTGACGTTCGACGCCTCCGACATCGACTTCGACGTCGAGAAGGAGCTCGAGGTGTCGATCGCCGATCCCGGCGGGATCCGCGTCCTCGTCGACCGCCGGGCCGCGTGGCACGTGCAGGTCCGCTGCCCGATCCTCGCGGCCCCCGACATCGCGCGCGAGTACGACGTGAAGCCCGAGGGGACCTGCGATCCCCCCATGATCGAGGTGATCGGCCCCCTGAGCGAGAAGGGCGCGCAGGCGAGTCTCGAGCTCCAGCCCTTCACCGTCGGCCTTGCGACCCAGATCCGCTGGACCGTGGGCGAGCAGCAGGTCCGCGCCAAGCTCCGGGAGCGCGGCCTCGACAGCAAGAGCCTCCAGCCCGTCACGGTCCGCGCGACGGTCACTCCGCTCCCGGTCGAGCGGCGCGTCCGCCTGCCGTTCTCCCTCCTCGTTCCGAGCCACGTCGTCGCGGAGACGGACAGCGAGGGCGTCTCGTTTCTCGTCCCCGCTTCGGGCGTCGACGGCGCCGCGGCCGGCCAGGGCCTCCGGACGATCTTCGCGAGCGGGCTCGGCCTCAAGATCACCGTGAACGGACGGCTCGTCGACGACGATCCCGACCGGGTCTCGGTCGAGCTGCGCGGCCCCGAGAAGAGCCTCGACGCCGCACGGCTCCAGGCGTCGGGGACGCGCGTGTACATCGACATCGGCGACTTCCTGCGCCAGAAGATCAAGTTCACGAAGGTCCCGCTCCAGGCCTCGAACCTGCCCGAAGGCGTCACTCTCGGCAGCAACGAGGCCGAGGTCTCGATCGAGTAGCGCGGCCGTCACGGCGCCCGCGGCCCACGAGAGAACCAATGCGCGAGCTGTTCGGCACCGACGGGATCCGCGCCCGCGCGAACGCGGAGGCACTCGCTCCCGAGAGCATCTTGAGGATCGGCCGCATCCTCGCCGCGGTCCTCCGCGAGCGCGCGAGCGGCGGCGGACCGCCGCCGCGGGTGGCGATCGCGCGCGACACGCGCCGCAGCGGACCGATGATCCGGGACGCGCTCGCGGCCGGCCTCCTCGGCGGAGGCGCCGACGTCCTCGACGCGGGCGTCTTCACCACGCCGGGACTCGCGACCATCCTCCCGCGCACGGGCGCGTGCCTCGGCGCGATCGTCTCCGCGTCGCACAATCCCGCCGAGGACAACGGCCTGAAGCTCCTCGGGCCCGACGGCGAGAAGCTCCCGGTCGAGATCGAGGGCGAGGTCGAGCGCCGCTTCGCGGGCGAGCCTCTCGAGCGAATCGAGGGCGGCCCGGTCGGGCGCTCGTCGCCCGTTCCGGGACCGGACCGCCTGTACCGGGAAGCCCTCGCGGCCGGCCGGTTTCCAGCCCTCGACCTGCGCGGCCTCGCGATCGCGCTCGACTCCGCGAACGGCGCGGCTTTCACGCTCGGCCCCCGCGTGCTCAAGTCCTTCGGCGCCCGGGTCGTCCGAGTCGCCTGCCGGCCCGACGGCGACAACGTGAACGAGCGGTGCGGTTCGCTCCACCCGGAGAAGGTCGCGAAGGCGGTCTCTCGCCGCGGCGCCGCGATCGGGGTCGCCCTCGACGGCGACGGCGACCGCGCGATCCTGGCGGACGCGTCGGGGACGGTTCACGACGGCGACTCCGTCCTCTGGATGATGGCGCGCGCGATGAAGTCGGGCGCGGTCGCGCGGACGCTGCGTGGCGACGTCGTCGTCGGGACGGTCATGTCGAACGGCGGGCTCGAGGCGGCGCTCGCCGGCATCGGCGTCAGGCTCCACCGCGCTCCCGTCGGAGATCGGAACGTCCTCGCCGCGATGCGCGAGACAGGTGCCGTCCTCGGAGGGGAGCCTTCCGGCCACGTCATCTTCGACGACGGCGGGCCGCTCATCGGCGACGGGCTCGTGACCGCCCTCAAAGCAGGCGAGCTCCTCGTCGCGTCGGGACAGGGCTTCGATCGCCTCGCCTCGGGCTTCTCGCGGTTCGCCCAGGTCATCCTGAACGTCCGGGTCACGAGCCGTCCCTCCGTCGACGACGTGCCCGCCCTCCGCACCGGAGTCGCGGAGGCCCGCGACTCGCTCGGCCCCGGGTCTCGCGTCCTCCTCCGGTACTCGGGCACCGAGCCGCTCCTCCGCGTGATGGTCGAAGGCCGCGAGGCGGACGCGGTCACCGCCGCCGCGCGGCGCCTCGCCGACGCGGCCCGCGAGAACCTCTCGGGCTAGCGATGCCGGCGAGCGAGCGCGGGCCCGGAGCCGTCACGATCGCGATCGAGACGTCGGGCCCGCGAGGCGGCGTGGCGGTCGGCGTCGGAGCGACGATCCTCGGCGTCCTCGAGTTCGGCCGCGGGCTCGTCCATGGCCGCGAGGTCGTGCCGAGGCTGCGCGACCTCTTCGCGGAGAAGGGACTCGACCCGCGCTCGGTCGCGGCGGTCGCCGTCGACGTCGGCCCGGGCTCCTACACCGGGCTCAGGGTCGGGATCTCCGCCGCGCGGGCCCTCGCCTTCGCGACGGGGGCGAAGACGATCGCCGTCGCGGCCTTCGACGCCGTCGCCGCCGACTCGGGGCTCCCGCCCGGGACGTCCCTCCTCGCCGTGCGCGACGCGCGGCGCGGCCACGTCTACGCGGCGGTCTTCGCGCCGGGAGGATCCGGCGGGCCGGGGGCGCTCGTGCGGGCGACGGAGGATTTCGCGGCGACGCCTGAGGAGGCGGCCGCCCGCGCGCCGACGGGCGCGGTCGTCCTCGGCGACGGCGCCGCGGCCTACCCCCAGGTCTTCGGTCCGCCGCGGTTCGTCGCCGGCCCGCACGATCGCGGCGAACCGCGCGTCGCGGCCGTCTACCGCCTCGGCGCCTCCGCGTTGGCCCGCGGCGAGACGACGCCGGCCGACGCGCTCGTCCCACGCTACCTCCAGGCGAGCGAGCCCGAGCGTCGTCGGACGGATCGTTGATGGCGTCCGCGCGCAAAGCTATTCTCGGGCGCGTGCGCTGACCGGGCGGTAAGCGCACTCTCTCCGACGTTCGTGAATCCGGCCAGACGCAACCGACACCGGACGTCGCGCCTCGACGCGGCGCCCGACAGGTGTGATCGGAGGCCGAGGAGAAAGAGTTCCAACTTCCTCGCAAGACCGGGGAAGTTGGGGCTGAAGACTCTATCTACTTCGCACGAGAGTTCCGACATCGAGCGGCCGGCCGGCCCGCAGGGTCGTTCTCCGCTCCCCGGGGAGTGTCGTCGCATGGCTCGCCATTTCCGCGTCTGGGCGGACGTCGATCTCGGCGCCGTCGCCTTGAACTTCCGCGCCATCGAGCGACGGGTCGGGCCGTCGCGCAAGATCATCGTGGTCGTGAAGGCGGACGCCTACGGCCACGGCGCCGTCCCCGTCGCCCGGAAGGTGCGCGAGGAAGGCGCGCACGGCCTCGGGGTCGGCGACAGCCACGAGGCGATCGAGCTCCGCGAGGCGGGGATCTCGGGCCCGATCCTCATCCTCGGCGCGATCGTGGAGGGCGAGATCGAGCAAGTCGTCGCCTACGACATCACGACCTGCCTGCACTCGGCGGAGCGGGCTCAGCGCCTCGACCGCGAGGCGCGCCGCCAGGGGCGCGTCGCCTCCGTGCACCTCATGGTCGACACGGGGATGGGCCGCCTCGGCGTGCGGCCGCGGCGGGTGCCCGAGCTCCTCGCGCGGATCGCGAGGTGCCCGAACATCCGTGTCACGGGCCTGTGCACTCACTTCTCGTCGGCCTACGCGCCCGACGACGCGTTCACGCCCGTCCAGGTGAAACGGTTCGACGCCGTCGTGGAGGCGTCGCGGATCGTCCTCGCGGAGTCGGGCCGTCCGCTCGTCCACGCCGCGAACTCGGCCGCGATCTTCCGCGGCCGCGCCGAGGCCGCGCCGCTCTACGACGGCGTGAGGCCGGGCGCGGCGATCTACGGCCTCAACCCGGGCGGCATCTTCGACGGGCTCGTCGATCTCGAGCCCGTCCTGTCGCTCAGGACCCAGGTCATCTTCCTCAAGGACGTGCCCGCGGGAACGCCCATCGGCTACAACCGCTCGCACGTGACGGCTCGGCGGACCCGCATCGCCACGCTGCCGATCGGCTACAACGACGGCTATCCATACCGGCTCGGCAACTCCTCGGAGGTGATCGTGCGGGGCCAGAGGGCTCCGGTCGTCGGCGCGATCTCGATGGACTACGTCACCGTGGACGTCGGCGGAGTGCCGGGCGTCGAGGTCGGCGACGAGGTGACTCTCATCGGATCCGACGGCGGCGAGAGGATCCTCGTCGAGGAGCTCGCCCGCGTCGCGGGATCGATCCCGTACGAGATCACGTGCCACGTCGGCCGGCGGGTCACGCGTCTCTACCACGACGACGAGCGGGACTCGGAAGCGCCCGTCGCGAGAGAGCGGGCGGCGAGCGGCGGACCGCCCGTCCCGCTCGCCACCGCCTGACACGCGCCGGGCGCGGACGAGCCCGCGGCGGCGCGCGTCCGTATCCGCGGCGCCCGCTTTTTTCTAAGCCATAGCGCAGCATGCCTCCCGGAGGATCGTCCCGCCGCCGGCCCGCTTTCGTCGCCGCGACAGGCCTCGTCGCCTTCATAACGGCCCTCATCTTCCTCGACGTCGCGATCACGCTCCGGTCGAGGGAGTTCCGGCGCGCCGTCGTCCAACGCCTCGGCTCGAGGCTCAGCGCGGAGCTCCGCGTGCGCGCCACGCGCTTCGAGACGGCGCGCGGCCTCGTCCTCGAGGGCCTCGAGATCAAACCGCACGGAGGCGCCGCCCCGAGCCTCGAGGGGCTCGATCTCGACCTCGCCGTGAAGCCGCGCTACCTTGCGCTCCTCTCCGGCCGGTTCGAGATCGCGGAGGTCGCGGTCGACCGCCTCCGGGCCCGCGTGGCCCGCGACCCGCGCTCGGGCGAGTACAACTTCAACGGGCTCCTCCTCCCTCCCGAGAGGTCCGATAGCCCGCTCGGCCCTTTCATCGTGAACGTGCGGAACGCCGCCGTCTCCCTCGCCGACCGCGCGCTCCTCGCGGAAGGCCGGCGCGCCGAAGTCTCCGGCATCGAGATCGCCGTCGAGGGGACGGGCGCGGCGACGATCCGCGCGACCGGGAGGGCGACTTCCGATACGGCGGGCCCGCTCGCGTTCGTGGCCGAGATCGATTCCGAGACCGGCGCGTTCTCGGGCACGCTCCTCGCCCGCGACGCGCCGATCGGACCCGACCTCGAGGCTCTCCTCGCCGAGCCGATCCGCGAGGTCCTGCGCCGCGCCGGCGCGTCCGGTCGCGCGAGCGCCAAGCTCGAGGTCGCGGGCCGCCCTCCCGGCGACGTCTCGCTCGACGCCACGCTCGAGCTCCGGGGCGTTTCCCTCCGACCCGACGCCATGAACTGGCCTCTTGAGGACGCGCGAGGCACGATCCTCTACCGCGGCGGCCGCGTTCTCGTCTCCGGATTCTCCGCGAGCCACGGACCGACGTCGATCGAGGTCGACGGCGAGATCTCGCTCCCCGATGCCGGCCCTCCCGAGGCTCGGCTCGACGCCCGCGTTCGCTCCCTCTCGCTCGACGAGGAGCTGCGCGCGGCACTGCCTCCGGAAGGAAAGGAGGCCTTCGAGATCCTGAGGCCGAGCGGCCGCGTCGACCTCGACGTCCGGATCGACGGATCGCTCTCGGGCGGCGAGCCTCCGGCGATCCGGTTCAGAATCGAGCTCCACGAAGCCTCTCTCACGTACGTCGGGACGTACCACGCGAAGGAGGGGCGCCGCCTCGGGTTCCCTTATCCGATGTCGCGGGTCAACGGCACGGTCCGGAACGACGGCGCCGAGACCGTGCTCTCGCTCCGGGGCCTCGCGGGCCACGCGCCGTTCACGCTCGAGGGCCGGCTCACCGACGATCCGCTCGATCCGGGCGTCGAGATCGTCGTCGACGCGAAGGGCGTGACGCTCGACGAGACGCTCCGGGACGCCCTCGGCGAGAACGGCCGGGAGACCTGGGACGAGTTCCGGCCGACCGGGATCGCGGACATCCGCTGCCGGATCTTCCAGGATCCCGGCGGAAAGACCAACACCGACGCGCGCGTCGTCCTCCGCGGCGCGGCCGCCGAGTTCGCGAAGTTCCCCTACCCCGTCTCGGGGCTGACCGGCGACATCCGCATCGTGAACGACGACGTGTTCGTCGCCGGGGTGACCGGACGCTCGGGCGAGACCGAAGTCAAGGCGGACGGGCGGTTCTTCGGCTCCGGGATCTCCGCCGCCCACCAGGTCGAAGTGCGCGCGACGGACGTCGAGATCGACGCCGACCTCGTCCGCGCGGTCCGGACCGAGCGGCCCGACATCGCGGACCGCATCGAGTCTCTCGGAGCGTCCGGGACGGCGGACGTGGGCTACCGGGAGGTGAAGGGCGCGTTCGAGGACGTCGAGTCGACGATCGAGGTCCGGCTGAAGGGCGCGCGCGTCCGCCCGAGGGGCGCCTCGCTCCTCGTCCGGGACGTGCGCGGCGACGTGACGCTCACCGAGGAGGCGGTCGACTTCTCGCGCCTTTCGGGCGCTTTCGGAGAGGACGCAGTGGGCGCGATCCGCGTGGACGGCCGGATCGACCTCAGGGCCGAGAGCGGGACGATCGACGTCGACATCGAGGCGGAGCGAGTCCCGCTCGACGAGAGCCTCCGCGAGGCGATCGGCATCGGCGCGGCAGCGGGGGGCGCGGCGTCGCGCCTCGCCGCGCGCGCGTTCGACTCGCTTCGCCCGAGCGGCGTGATCGGATTTACCGGATCTCTCGGGGGCACGATCGAGGCCCCCCGTCTCGGCCGGCTCGCCATCGACCTCGCGGGCACGCGGATCGCCCCTCCCGCCCTGCCCTATCCGGTCGAGACGGCGGCGGGCGAGATCGCGCTCGAGCCCGACGGCTCGTTCCATTTGTCGGACGCCCGCGGGCGCTTCGGGCTCGCGACGATCGAGCGCCTCGCGGCGTCGGGGAAGACGACGGAGGCCGGAACCGACATCTCGCTCGACCTCGGGCTCTTCGGCCTCCCGATCGAGCCCGCGTGGATCGCCGTCGCGACGGGCCTTCCCCTCGCCGACATCGACGCCATGAAGCCCGGCGGAAGGCTCGACATCGACCGGCTCCACCTCGAGGCCGCCTTCCGGGACGGCGCGCTCGTCGTGTCCGGGCGCGGGCGCGTCGAGCTCGCCGACGCCCGCCTCGACGCGGGCCTCGCGCTCACCGCGATCCGCGGACACGTCGACGTCGAGGAGTTCCGGCGCGATCCCGGGGGCTACCTCGTCCGCGGGCGGTTCGGCAGCGTGTCCGCGGACCTCTTGCGCACCCGGATCGAAGGGTTCGGCGGCACGCTCGAGTCGGTTCCGCACTACGTCCGGCTCGAGGAAATCGTGGGCTCGCTCTACGGCGGCGCGGTCGATCCCGCCGCGACGCGGATCGTCCTCCACACCTCGGCGCCGGCGGACTACGCCGGGCGGGTCGTCGTCCGCGGCCTCGAGCTCGCCCGGCTCGGCGCCGCGTTTTCTCCCAAGCAGCCGGAGATCGGAGGGCGCGCCGACCTCGATCTCGAGTTCCGGAAGGGCGTGGGCCGGGGCGCCGGCTCGATCATCGCGCGCGGCCAGCTCGACGTGAAGGAGGGACGCCTCATCGACGTTCCCTTCGTCGCGGCGATCGTGAAGGTCCTGGCCCCGCCGGTCGCGCCCAAGTACACGACGGCGCTCGCGCGGTTCCGGATGCGCCGGTCGAAGATCGTGATCGACGAACTTCGCTTCGGCGGCGCCCCCATTTCTCTCGAGGGGGCGGGCGACTTCGATCTCGACGGCACGATCGACCTCGTCCTCGTCATGGGGCTGCCGCGGATCCTCGCGATCCCGCTCATCGACGACATCGTGCGGCTCCTCTCGCAGTCCCTCGTCGCGATCCGCGTGGCGGGACCGTTCGACAACCCGCGCGTCTTCGTCGAGAACGTCGTCACCGAGGGAATCCGCGGCGATCCGGGGCCCGTCCGCCGGCCGAAGGGGCTCGCGTTCGAGACGCGGCGGCGGCCGTCCGAATGGTGATTGACGGCGCGGGGCACCGAGCGAAACTCGGAGGTTCCCGCGCCCGGCAGCCCGTGACGGCGACGCTGACGAAAGGACACCGCGGAGTGCCTCCCGACATGCTCCACGCGCTCATCCTCGCCGGCGGCAGCGGCACGCGGTTCTGGCCGCTCAGCCGCCGGAGCCGCCCGAAGCAGTGCCTCAAGCTCTTCTCGGGGACGACTCTCGTGGCGGAAACGCGAGCGCGCCTCCGGGGACTCGTCGCCGACGACCGGGTCTGGGTCGTGGCGCCCGGGCGGCTCAAGCCCGACCTCGAGAAGGAGCTCCCCGGAGTCGCGCCCGCGCGGTTCGTCCTCGAGCCGGAGGGACGCAACACAGGGCCCGCGATCGCACTCGCGCTCGCGGCCGTGGAAGCGTCCGACCCCGGCGCGACGCTCGCGGTCCTTCCCGCCGACCACGTCATCCGGCCGGCCGGCGCCCTACGCGATGCGCTCGGCGCCGCCGCTCTGGAAGCGGAGAGGAGCGGCCGAATCGTCCTCTTCGGCATCCGCCCGGGCTCGCCCGCGACGGGCTACGGGTACATTCGGCCCGGCCCGGGCGCCGGCCCGGCGCGACCGGTCGAGTCGTTCGTCGAGAAGCCGGACCTCGAGCGCGCGAAGCGGTTCGTGGCCGACGGCGGCTACCTCTGGAACGCGGGCATCTTCGTCGCGACCGCGCGGCGGTTCATCGAGGCGATCGAGGCCGCCGCCCCCGATCTCGCCCGCCCGCTCGCGCTCGTCCGTGCGAGATTGAAAGGGGGATCGGCGACGAGCGACGCGGAGATCGCCGCCCTCTACGCGTCGATGCCCGAGGTCCCGTTCGACCGGGCCGTCGTCGAGCGGTTCGCGGACGTCGCGGTCATCGAGGCTCCGTTCCAGTGGGACGACGTCGGCGACTTCCGGGCGGTCGAGCGCCACGTCGCGGCCGACGGGAGGGGCAACGTGTCGCGCGGGAGCGCCCTCTTCGTCGGAGCCGCCCGCTGCACGGTCGTCGCGCCCGACCTCCCCGCGCTCGTCGTGGCGGCCGACGTCGAGGACATTCTCGTCGTCGCGACGGCGGACGCGATCCTCGTCACGAGGAAGGGGGACGGCGAGAGGCTCCGCGGGATCGTCGAGGCCGTGCGCCGGGCGGGCCGGGCGGACCTCCTCGAGTGAGCGGGGCTCCGGCCGGAGGGGAGGACGCTCGCGAGAGTGGGCTGTTGTGCGCGCGTTCCGCACTGTTATAATCCGCCCCTTTCGTGCCGGGCCGGAGGGGACGATCCCCGTCCAGCCCGACCCGACGTTCCCCCAGATCGATCATAACCAGAGAGATTTCATAGAGTTGAGTCGTACGAAGCCGGACGGGTGTCCGGCAGAGCGGTTGCAGAGAGGATTCTCCGCCATGACGATGTCGGCCGAAAAGCGGCGCCAGGTGATCAGCGAGTACCGGCTGGGAGAGAAGGACGCCGGATCGACCGAAGTGCAGGTCGCGCTCCTCACGCATCGGATCAACGAGCTGAACGAGCACCTGAAGGTCCATCGCAAGGACCACGCGTCTCGCCGGGGCCTCCTCATGATGGTCGGTCGACGATCGGCCCTCCTCAAGTACCTGAGCCGCAACGATGAGCAGCGCTACCGGCAGCTCATCCAGCGGCTCGGGCTGCGTCGCTAGTCCGACTCGCGCCCGGGCTCCGTCCCGGGCCATTCCCGAGGAGGGATCATGACCCATTCTGCAGAGGCGGAGATCGGCCGATGGCCTTTCTCCATGAAGGCGGGCCACGTCGCGCGACTGTCGGAGGGCGCCGTCGAAGTCCGGTGCCGCGACACGGTCGTCCTCGTCACCGTCGTGAGCGCGAAGGCGCGAGAGGACATCGACTTCTTCCCCTTGACGGTCGACTACCGCGAGAAGACGTACGCCGCCGGCAAGATCCCGGGCGGCTTCTTCAAGCGGGAAGGCCGCCCGACGACGAAGGAAATCCTCACCTGCCGCCTCATCGACCGGCCGATCCGGCCGCGCTTCCCCGAGGGCTACCGCCGCGACATCCAGATCGCGGCGATCGTGCTCTCGGCTGATCCCGAGATCGACCCCGACATCCTCGCGGCGAACGGCGCTTCCGCGGCGCTCTGTCTCTCTCCGCTTCCGTTCGACGGGCCGATCGGGACCGTTCGGGTCGGCAGGAAGGACGGACAGTTCCTCCTCAACCCGACCCACGCCGAGATCGAGGAGGGCGACCTCGACCTCATCGTCGCCGCGACCGACGAAGCGATCGTCATGGTCGAGGCGGGCGCGAAGCAGATCGACGAGAGCGTCGTCATCGACGCCCTCGAGTTCGCCCACGCCGGCTGCCGCGAGATGATCCGCGTCCAGCGAAACCTCCTCGACCAGGCCGGGCCCGAGAAGGACCCGCTGCCGGAGATCATCCCCGTCGAGGAGACCGACGTCTTCCAGCAGGTCCAGCGCGACTACGAGGCCGAGTTCGCGCGCCGGCTCTCGACCCCCGGCAAGAAGGCCCGCGGGAAAGTGGTCGACGAGCTCGTCGCCGAGATCACGCTGAGATTCATCCCCGAGGGCACGGACGACAAGATCGCGAAAGAGAAGAAGAAGCTCCTCGGAAAGGCGATCGACAAGGTCGAGAAGAAGATCCTCCGCAGGATGATCCTCGAGGGCCGCCGCATCGACGGCCGCCCGTGCGAGGAGATCCGGAGAATCACGTGCGAAGTGGGGTTCCTGCCGCGGACGCACGGCTCGGCCCTCTTCACGCGCGGCGAAACGCAGGCGCTCGTCGTGACGACGCTCGGCACCGGACTCGACGAGCAGATCATTGACGGGCTGATGGAGGAGTACAGCAAGAAGTTCATGCTGCACTACAACTTCCCTCCTTTCTGCACGGGCGAGGTGAAGCCGATTCGGGGGCCCTCGCGGCGCGAGATCGGCCACGGAAACCTCGCGGAGCGCGCGATTGAGCCGGTCCTCCCGGAGCCCGAGACGTTCCCCTACACGATCCGCATCGTCTCCGACGTGCTCGAGAGCAACGGTTCCTCCTCCATGGCGACCGTCTGCGGCTCGACGCTCGCGCTCATGGACGCGGGCGTCCAGATCCGCCAGCCCGTCGCCGGCATCGCGATGGGGCTCGTGAAGGAAGGACACGAGGTCCGGATCCTCTCCGACATCCTCGGCACCGAGGACAAGTTCGGCGACATGGACTTCAAGGTGGCCGGCACGCAGTTCGGCATCACCGCGCTTCAGATGGACATCAAGACGACCGGCCTCTCGCGCGAGATCATGAGCCGCGCTCTCGCGCAGGCGAAGGACGGCCGCATCTTCATCTTGAAGAAGATGCTCGAGGCCATCCAGAAGCCGCGCGAGGAGATCTCCGCGCACGCGCCGCGCGTCTTCACGTGCAAGATCAACCCCGAGAAGATCGGCCTCCTCATCGGGCCCGGCGGGAAGAACATCCGGAAGCTCCAGGAGGAAACAGGGACGACGATCGAGGTGGACGAGGACGGAACGGTCCACATCTACTCGACCGAGGGCGAAGGGGCCGAGCGGGCGAAGAAGCACGTCGAGGCTCTCGCGGCCGAGGCCGAGCTGGGGAAGATCTACGAGGGCACGGTCACGTCGATCAAGGACTTCGGCGCCTTCGTCGAGATCCTCCCGAACCAGGAGGGGCTCGTTCACATCTCCGAGCTGGCCGACGGCTACGTCGCCAAGGTGCAGGACGTCGTGAAGATGGGCGACGTGATCAAGGTCAAGGTCATCAACATCGACGCGAGCGGCCGCATCAAGCTCTCAGCGAAGGAAGTTCTGCGCGGCGAGGGCGGCGGCGGCCCCGGCGACGGCTCGGGCGGCGAGCGGCCAGAGCGCCCGCCGCGCGGCGACGGCGGGCACGACGGCCCCCGCGACCGAGACCGCGGGCCGCGACGAGGCGGCCACGGCGGAGGCCGCGGCGACCGGCGCGGCGGCGGAGGCGGCGGAGGAGGCGACCGGCGCCCGCGCAGCCACGACCGGATGCACAGCGGGCGAGAGTGACGGTGCGCGGCCCCCGGCCGACTCGGGAAATGCCCAATTGACACGGAGTCCGGGCGATTTACGCTCGGGCTCCGTTTCCTTCGCCCAACCCGGACGTCTTCGCCCGATGGAGAAACCGGAAGACTTGGGCCCGCGCGCGGCCCCCTCGCGAACGCTCCGCCCATCGCTTCGAGCGAGTTCTCCTCGGCTCAGCTAGGATTTCGTGACGGCGGTCGTGCTTGAGCGACCGCTCCGTTCGGAAGAGTCGATACGTTCGCGTTGCCGGATCTCCGTCTTTCCCGTCGATCATGCCCTTCGACCGCGAAGGGCGCCGCGCGGGAGGAGATCGGGGGTATTGGAGAAAGGAAGACTGATGAGTACGGGTACGGTGAAGTGGTTCGACAACAAGAAGGGGTATGGATTCATCGCTCAGGAGGGGGGTGAGGATGTCTTCGTCCACTACTCCAACATCGTCGGGGACGGCTTCAAGACGCTCGAAGAAGGGACGATGGTGTCGTTCGACGTGATCACGGGAGAAAAGGGACTGAAGGCGCAGAACGTCCGCGTGCTCGAGGGCTCGGGCGGCACGTCCTGAAGCCCGCGGCGGGCGACCGGCCCGTTCGACCACAACCGGCCCGGGGCGGAGGACGAGAGTCCTTTTCCCCGGGCCGCTTCGTTTCCCGCGCCGCGACCGGCGCGTAGGCCCGGGCCGGCTTCGCGCGTACAATGGTCGGCCGAACGCTTCCCTGTCCGGTCCGGCCGGCTCCCGGGAGGCACAGGGACTGCGTCCGCGCCCCGCCGACACGAAGCGCCTGCGACCCGTTGGCATCATTGGAAAGCCGCCGTCATAACGTCCGCCTCGTTCCGCGACTCGCCGTCCCGCTCGTCCTCGTCATGGGGCTCGCGAGTCTCCCCGCTCCCGGCGCCGCGGCGCAGGAGAGCGCGGCCGCCGACGATCCGCTCCCGAGCCGCGCGGGCGCGCACTTCGTGCTCGCGCCGCCCCGCATCGACGGAAACCTCGACGACTGGAATCTCGCTCTCCTCGCGCGCGACCAGCTCGCCGTCCGCTCGGAACGCCAGGTCAACCGCTATCCGCGCAGCCCGTTGAGCCAGCGCTGGTCCGGGCCCGACGACCTCTCGGCGACGATCTTCCTCGCTTACGACGCGCGCTCTCTCTACCTCGCCGGCCGCGTGAAGGACGACGTCCTCGTCCACCGGAACAGCATGACCTGGTGGCTCGGCGACGCCGTCGAGCTATTCCTCGACACCGACGCCGCCGACCGAGCCCCCGAGCGCGGCGCTCCGAGCCCTTACAACGAGGACGACTACCAGATCTTCCTCCTGCCCCTCAATCCGGAGGTGGTCTGGGGCGTGCACAAGCCGAAGCCCGGCGAGAGCGGCTTCACGGGCGTGCGGGTCGCGTGCACGCGGCGGCCGGACGGGTACGACTTCGAGGCGGCGTTCCCGTGGCACAACTTCCCCGGCGTCGTCGCGCGGCCCGGACTCGAGATCGGGTTCAACATCGCCCTCGACGACCTCGACGACCCGGCCGACACCTTGACCGAAACGTACATGGTCTGGAACGGCCAGCTCGGGCCGTCCGACTCCCCCGACCGCTTCGGGACCCTCGTCCTTCTCCCCCCCGGCGAGCCCGAGCGCGATGACGGCTCCGCCGCCGCCGCCGACGCGGACGAGTCGCTCCTCGACCTCCTCGTCATCGTCATCCTCGTGTCAGGCCTCGTCGCTTCCCCGTTCGCGGCCAACGTGCTCCTGCGGCGGGTGTCGAGCCGCCCAATGCGGCGGAAGCTCGCGGCGTTCGCCGTGGTTGCGACGCTCCTCGCGATCGTCTGGACGCTGCCGCCCGTCCTCAGGACCGCGCTCGAGGGCTCCCGGCGCCGCGACTTCGAGGCGCGACTCGCGCCCCTCTCCGTGATCCTCGAGGAGATCCGCGCCGCCGATCTCCTGGACACGAGCTCCGACGCCTATCGCGACGACCTCGAGCGTCTCCTGCGCGGAGACGAGGTGGCCTACCAGGAGTCGTACTCGTTCCGCGCGCTCCGCCTGACCCCGCCCGCGCCCCTCGTCTGGACCGAGCAGGGAATCCCGTTCGACGACGCCGAGAAGGGCGTGCTCGTCACCGACCCGGGCCGGAACGCGTTTCTCGTGGGGAGCGACGGCGGAGGGACGATCGCCGAGACGGCCTACGTCGTCTACTCGGTCGAGCCGCGGGACGGCTGGCACGCGCCTCCGGTCGAGAAGCCGCAGCGGGACGCCCGCGTGGGCGCGTTCCGGCTCGTCTTCGCCAACCAGCGGACGGTCGTCGTGCCGCTCGAGACCGACGTCAACGCCGACTACGGGATCCAGCCGTCGACGTACACGCACCCCACGACGTGGTCCCCTCAGGCGCCGATCGCGCGCATGACCCCTCTCGCGTCGCCGCCGTGGCCGGCGGCCGCGGACGACGCGCGGCGCCGGAAGTGGATCGAACACTCCCATCAGCTCGCCCTCGACGTGCCGCCCGAGCTGGCCAGCGTCCGGATCGTCGCGATCGAGTACCTGCACGAGTCGCCGCGCGACGCGGTGCGCATCCTGGGGCTCGCGACGTCGAACGCCCGGCGCAACCCGCAGCTCGAGCCCGTGCCGTTCGTGCAGCCGAGCCGGACGGGCGTCCCGATCCGCGTCGTGCACGACGCGCCGCGCTCGGCGACCATCGTGCCCGAGAAGGGAAACGAGCGCGGAACGGTGATCCCGGTCAACGCGAGCGCGGACCGGATCTGGTTCGTCTACTCCGCGACGAACACCTACCCCCTCGCGCCCGGGGCGGCGAAGTTCGACACCATCGGCGCGATCACGGTCACGACACGCGGCGAGAAGGTGGCGCAGCACGAGATCCCCCTCGTCGTCGGCGAGAACGTGGACGATCGGCGGGCGCTCGTCGACGGCCGCCACGCTCCCGGGTTGAAGAGCCGCGTCGCCGAGGCGTGGACCGACGCCGACGGCACGCTCGTCCACCAGGACATCCTCGAGTACGCTCCCGCTCACCCGGGCGAGGTCACCGAGATCACGATCCGCGACACGGGCGGCGCGTCGACGATCCGGCTCTCCGCGGTCACGCTCGGCTCAGTGAACCCCGGCCGCCGGAAGGCGCTCGCCGATCTCGCGACCATAGCGCCGCTCGACGCCGGCCGCGCCGCGCTCGCGACCGAGGCGCGGTCGTCCCTCCGCGACCTCGAGATCTCGGTCGTGAAGGAGAACCTCCTCGCCGAGTCGGCCGGGCCGGGACCGAGCATCCGCTGGGGCGAACAAAGAAACAAGCAGAAGACGCTCACGGCCTTCCTCCCCGCCGACCCCGACCGGGCGCCCGCGACGTTCCTCGAGGTCACGGACAGGTCGCCGGGCTCGAGCCCGTCGGAAGCGCCGTTCACCGCCGGCAAGGTCGTCCTACTCGCGATCCTCCTTCCGCTCGGCCTCGTGCTCGTGACCGACTTCCTCGACCGCTCGCCGCGCCTCCGGGTGAAGCTCGTCGCGACGTTCGCGATCGTGTCGGTGCTCCCGCTCGTCGTGTTCTTCTTCGCCCTGAGCCGCACGGTCGGAAAGCACGTGGAGGAGAGCCTGGCGTCGAAGCTCGAGTCGCACCGGTCCGACGCGCAGGCGACGCTCGACCTCCTTCGGAAGCGCGCGCAGAGCGACGCGGAGACGCTCCTGCGCGACGTCCGGATCGCGGAGCTCTTAGCCGGCGCCGCGGAGTCCGCCCGTCCTGCGATCGAGACTCGGCTCACCGAGCTCCGTCGCGAGAGGCTCGCCGACCAGCCCTCGGCGTACGTCGTCCTCCGCGACCACTTGAAGCCCCCCGACCGCCAGCGCTTCGCGGAGACCGTCTACCACAGCGAAGCCCCGGCGACGGGCTACGTCGGGCTCGTCGCCGCGACCGCAGTGCGGCGATCCGACGTCGTCGCGGCCGGGGGCACTCTCCTCGTCCTCGGCTTCGCGTCGTCCGAGGGAAGGGCGTCGAACCGCCACCAGGACCTCGTGGTGGCCGTGCCGCTCGACGACGAGTGCCTGCGCGGCCTCGAACGCGCGATGAAGGGCGCCGAGCTGTCGATCCTCGCGCCCCGCGGCGAGACGCTCGCGACGACTCTGTCGCCGCCGCCCGCCGCGACCCCGGACCGGATCCGCGACGACGGTGACGCGATCCGCCGGTCCCTCGCGTCAGGGACCCCGCCGCCCCGCGTGGTCGAGCATCCCGGCGGCCAGTTTCTCGCCGCGTACGACCGGATCCGCGACGCCGACGGCCGGACCGTGGCCGCGATGTCGGTCGCCGTTCCGCGAACCGACCTGAGCGCGCTGCAGGACCAGCTCCGGCGCTGGTTCGCCATCCTGGGATCGGTCGTGTTCCTTCTCGTCATCGTCGTCGGATCGCTCATGACGGCGAAGATCACGGTCCCGGTCGAACGTCTCGAGCGCGTCACGGCCGAGATCGCGAGCGGAAACCTCCAGTGCGAGGTGCCCGAGGGAGGGGCCGACGAGGTCGGAAGCCTCACCCGCGCGTTCAACGCCATGACCGCGGACCTCCGCCGGAGGATCCAGCAGCTCCACGAGCTGAACCGCGGCATCCAGGCGCTGAACGAGACGCTCGACCCCTCGGCCATCGTCGAGGCGGCCGCGGACGCGCTGCAGCGGGCGTCGGGGGCCGACGGCGTCGTCCTCGTGCGACGCGACCCGAGCCGCGAATCGCTTCAGGTCCTCGGCGGCATCGACCGCGGGACGGCGATCCGCCCGTTCTCGCTTCCGAACGCGCCCGGCCTCGTCTCGGAGACGCTCCAGGGCGCCCAGGCCTTCGTCGCCTCGTCTCTCAAGCGGAGCGACCGCTACCGGAAGGCCGATCCGGACGAGCAGCGGCTGCTCCGGCCGTACGCCGCGGCCCTCGGGCTTCCGCTCGTGGCCGGAGGCGAGACCCGCGGCGGAGCGCTCCTCCTCTACCGGAACGACGAGATCGGCCAGGAGACGGGGAGCCGGGAGTTCCTCAACACGCTCGCGAGCCAGGTGACGATCGCGCTCGAGAACGCCCGGCTCTACCAGCTCGCCGTGCGCGACCCCGTGTCGGGCCTTCACGTGCACTCCTACTTCGCCGGCCGGTTGAAGGAAGAGATCGACCGCGGCCAGCGGTCGAAAAGCCCGATCTCGGTCATCCGGCTCGACGTCGACGGGTTCCGCTTGCACCTCGAGGCCGTCGGCCCGGATCCGGCGTCCGAGACGCTGCGCGACATCGCCCGGACCATCCGCTCGACGCTCCGGCGCATGTACGTCGCGGCGCGCACGGGCGACGCCTCGTTCGAGATCCTCCTCCCCGAAACGGAGAAGCGCGAGGCTCTCCGCGTCGCCGACCGGCTGCGGCGGCAGGTCGAGGCGCGGCTCCGCTCCGACGAGAGCCCGGGCCCCGCCGCGCCGCCGCTCGACGTCGTCACGGCCGTCGCGTCCTTCCCGGAGGACGCGTCGAGCGTCGAGTTTCTCCTGGACGCCGTCGCGCGGGCGCTCGAGAAGTCCCGCGCGGCCGCGCGCCCCTCGCCCGCGAGCCCGCACGCCGCCCACGGCGCGGGCGCCTCCCGCGCGCCGGCCGACCTCAGATGGAAGAGCGAGAAGTCGCTCGCGATGCTCGAGACGGCGAACCGGTACGCGCGCAGCTCGGTCACGGTCCTCATCCAGGGCGAGACCGGCGTCGGCAAGGAAGTCCTGGCGGAGTACGTCCACACGTCGAGCCCTCGCCGCGATCGCCCGCTGGTCAAGGTGAACGCGACCGCGATCCCTGAGACGCTCCTCGAGAGCGAGCTCTTCGGCCACGAGAAGGGGGCGTTCACCGGCGCGGACCAGCGGAAGTTTGGACGGTTCGAGCAGGCCGACGGCGGGACGCTCTTCCTCGACGAGATCGGAGACCTTTCGCCGTCGATCCAGGTGAAGCTCCTCCGCGTCCTGCAGGACCGGACGTTCGAGCGGCTCGGCTCCACCGTCCCGATCACCGTCGACGTCCGCATCATCGCCGCGACGAATCGGAACCTCGTCCGCGCCATCCAGGCCGGGACGTTTCGCGAGGACCTCTACTACCGGCTGAACGTCGCGCCGATCACCGTCCCGCCGCTCCGCGAGCGGAAGGAGGAGATCCCAGCGCTCGTCGACTCCTTCATCACGCGCTGGAACGCGGGGAACCCGACCCCCATCCTCGGCATCGCTCCCGAGGCGCTCGACCTCCTCTTCCACCACTCCTGGCCCGGGAACGTCCGCGAGCTCAAGAACTGCGTCGAGCGCGCCATGGCCATTGCGACCGGGAGCGTGATCCGTCCCGACGAGATCCAGATCGGCGCCGGAGCCGACTCCGCAGCGCCGATCCCGCGGCCTTTCGCCCCTGCCGTTTCGAGACCGGCCGAAGGCGGCGGCCCGACGGCTCCGGACCAGCCGCCTTCGGCCGGGACGGGAACCGATGCGCCTGGCTTCCGCGACGCCCTGAATGACCTGAATCCTCGACAGCGCGAGCTCATCCAACTCCTCGAGTCGCGGCCCGGGATCACGACCGCGGAATACGTCGATCTCGTGCGCGTCTCCGAAAGGACGGGTCTTCGCGACCTCGCCGATCTCGTCCAGCGGCGCATCCTGCGCCGATTCGGACGGACCCGCGGAGCGATCTACCGACTGGAGCGATCGCGACCGATGTCGTGATCGGCCGACTCCGTCGGCAAGGTCAAGGGTTTCAATGGCTTGGAATCTCGGCAGCTTTCAAGCCACGTGAGCCGCTCACGAGTTTTCGGCGAGCATCGCTGGCCCTTCGGTACCGCCGCCGAATCGAATTCAGACACAAGATAGCGGACGCGTCTTGGCGAAATATGGCGAGATCTGACGAGATGATTCACCGACGTGGAATCGCCCGCGCTCCGGACCGTGCGGCAGCCAGGCCGGAAAACAGGAGCCTCTAAAGAGTTACACTGAGCGCGAAGTTCGGATGGCGCTTCGTGAGCCACACGCGTCACGCGGCACGATCATTGCCACGGCTTTCGGACGCGACCGGATCGGGAGACGTCGAAGGGCGCGGTCTTCCGGTCGACAAGTCGACAAGAGGTCGTGGCGGAGGGACCGCTGGCGTCCAGATCGGACGGTCGATACTTTTCCTGATCCCAACGCTGGCCAGGCGCAACCGAACTCGAGCTTCACGCGCGCACGCGACGCCCGACAGGAGTCGTCGGAGGCCGAGGAAGGGCTCGGGTTTCTTCGACAGGTCAAGAGAGGATCGGTCGGGGTGAAGACTCTCGCGGCGATCGAACGATTGCGAGGAGGAGACACGCCATGACGGACAAGCCGCGTCGCCCGGGCGTACTCGCTCTCATCCGAGCGATCACGACCGCCGGGGCGGCGGTCGCGATCGTCACGGCGCTCGCCGCTCCCCCCCCCCCGCTGCGAGCGGCCCGTCCCGACGAGTCCCCGCAGTCCGAGAAGGGCGGCGGAGGAGGCGGCGGGGAGAAGAACGACGAAAAGAAGGACGAAAAGAAAAAGGACGGCGACGAGAAGAAAAGGGTCGTCTACAAGGTTGTCGATCGCGACCAGAACCGCTACGTCGTCGGCGATCCTCAGAACTTCGAGCGCCCGGCGCAAATCGACATCCTCCAGGTCCTCTCGAAGATCCCGGCCTACCAGCAGATCGTGAAGGAGAAGCTGACGGACAAGGATCCCCGCTACTATTTCCTCCTCCAGGAGGCGACGAAGACCCTCGTGAGCGCCGCCGAGATCGTGACCCGGAAGGCCGGCTACGATCTCGTCGCCGACATCGGCGCGATCGAGGCCGAGGGCGGAGAGATCCCCGATCTCACCGAGGCCGTCATCGAGGCTTTGAAGAAGTAGGCTCCCGTGCCGGGAACGACGAGAGACGTCGATCCCCCGGGCGAGTCCTCGCCGAGTCGAAGCGCGCCGGCAGCCTCCGGGGGCCGATGATCGGGCGAGCTCGAGCGGCTCTGGGCCTCTTCCTGACGGCGCTCGTCCTCCCCGGCGCCGCGGGATGCATCTCGAGCTCGTCCCGGAGCGCCCCTCCGGGCGCGGGAGAGACGGAGGAAGATCCCGCTCGGGACCGGCGGCCGCCGAAGATCGAAGTCCGGACGGAGTCGCCTCCGGTCGATCCCCAGGCCCCGGCCGACCGCATCCTCTTCCCGTCGGATCGGCGACCCGAGCCGCGCTTCCTCGAGAAGGCCGACGGCCGCCTCACGAAGTTCTATCCCACGAAGCCGAAGAAGGCCGAGAAGCTCGCGCGGCTCTTGACGGCGCACCTCCGCCTCCCGGCCGACCAGGTCACCTTCCAGGCCGACTTCGAGCGCGCCAACTTCCCCCCGCCGCCGAAGGAAAAACCGATCGACCACTACGATCTCGTGATCGTGACCGGCACGAAGGAGGAGATCCAGCACGTCGATCGGTTCATCGAGATGGTCGAGGCGCGGATGCCCGTGATCGAGATCGAAGCCAAGATCGTCGAGATCACGAACGACTCCGACTTCCAGCTCGGGGTGCAGGCGTTCTTCCGGGAGGCCGACTCGATCCGCGCGGACGGCACTCCCGTGGCCGACCCGGAGGTGTTCTTCCGAGGCCTCACGTCGCGGTTCGACTCCGACGAGTTCATCAGCGCCGGAACGGCCCGCACCGATTTCTCCGGGGCCATCCTCGACTTCCGGGCGATCCACGACGAGTTCCTGGTCGACATCCTGATCCAGGCCCTCCAGAAGGAGTCGCACGCGGAGATCCTCTCGGCGCCGAAGGTGGCCGTCCTGAACGGCTACTCCGCCGAGATCGTCACCGGCACCGAGGTTCCGGTGCAGTCGGCCCAGCTCGTGGGATCGCAGGTCTTCCTCAACGTCACGTTCGTCCAGACCGGCATCACGCTCAGCGTCACCCCCTACGTCATCAACAAGGACACGGTCCAGCTCGTCGTCGCCCCCGAGGTCTCGGCGGTGACCGGATTCACCCAGGCAGTCCAGGGCGGCTTCTCGAACCCCATCATCTCGACCCGCAACGCGCGGACGGTCGTCAACATCCGGAACGGCGCGACCTACGTGATCGGCGGCCTCATCTCGAGCGTCGAGATCGAGGACGAGCGGAAGACGCCGCTCCTCGGCGATATCCCTCTCCTCAAGTACCTATTCCGATCCTCGCGCACGCGCAAGGTCTACACGCAGCTCGTCTTCTTCATCACTCCGCGGATCATCGCCAGCGGGTCGACGCCGCCGCCCACGATCGGCGGCGACGAGGGGCCGAGGTGAGGCGCGCCCCTTTTCCGCAGGCGCTCGCGATCGCGGCCGCCGCGGTCTTCGGGGCCCTGAGCTGCGTCTCGTCGGGCCCGGACCGCCCCGCCCGGCCGGCGGGGACGCCGCCGCTCGGCCCCGAGAAGGCCGAGGCTCCTTCCCTCCAGGAGCTCGAGCGCCGCGTGAGGGCCACGCAGTCGCGCTCGTTCGAGGACTGGTCGATCGACGCCGGGGGCGGCCTCACGACCCGCATGTTCCCGACGAAGAAGGGGAAGGCCGCCGTCCTCGCCGGCCTCCTCCAGAAGCACGTGAAGCCGGACGGGATCGACTTCATCCAGGACTACGACGTCCACGTGAACGAGGACCGCGCCGCGACCGACGCGACCGACCTCCTGATCGTGACCGGGACCCCCGCCGAGATCGCCGAGATCGGACGCTTCCTCGACATGATGGAGGCCCGGGCGCCGCAGATCGAAATCGAAGCCCGCGTCGTCGAGATCCTCTCCGACTCGGACATCCAGATCGGCCTCAACGCCTCGATCGAGGAGGCCGAGAACCTGTCCTCGACGGGCGAGCCTCTCGACAACATCGAGACCTTCTTCCGTCGCGCGGGATACAACCTCAACACCCAGGCCTTCACCGAGTCCCTCACGGCCGGGACCGACTTCCAGGGCACGCTCCTCGATCTCGGGACGATCCAGGACGAGGTCTCCGTCAACCTCCTCATCCAGGCGCTCTCGCGGCAGAGCTACGCGGAGATCCTCTCGGCGCCGCGCGTGACGGTCCTGAACGGCTACACCGCCGAGATCACGACCGCGACCCAGAATCCGTATCTCACCGCGCGTCCCCTGGGCGGCACGACCGTCCTCGAGGTGAAGTTCAAGGACGCGGGCATCAAGCTCCGCGTGACGCCGTACGTCATCGCCGAAGACACGATCCAGATGATCGTCGCGCCCGAGGTCTCGACCGTGACGGGATTCACGGTCGCGGTAGGGCGCTCCTTCCCGAACCCCATCATCTCGCGCCGCAACGCCAACACGGTGGTGAACGTGCGGAGCGGCTCGACCTACGTCATCGGAGGACTCCTCTCGAACAACGAGATCGAGGACGTGACGCAGATCCCGCTCCTCGGCGACATCCCGCTCCTCGGCGCGCTCTTCCGGTCGACGCGCCAGAGAAAGCAGTACACGCAGCTCATCTTCTTCATCACGCCGCGGATCATCGGCACGGCGGGCGAGGGCGGGAGGATCCTCGTCCCGCAGACGCGCTGAGGGCCGGCTAGAACGTGAGCTGGACCTGGAGGCGGAAGACGTCCTCCGTCGCGCCGCCCCCCCCGCTCGGCTCGTCGCGGAAGCGCGTCCAATCCGCGTGGACCTCGAGCCGATGCCCGTGGACGAACCAGACGGCGCCCGCCGTCCACTCCGAGAAGCGCCCGCGCGGCTGGTCGAACGTCTCGGAGCCGCGGGTGACGACGAGGCCTCGCCTCGCGCCGATCTCGACGTCCGTCCCGGGAAGGAGGACCGCCGCCTGCGCGTAGCCTCCGCTCGCCTCGGCGGCCTCGCCGTCACGGGAGTCGACGCGCGAGGCGAACCACTCGCCGAGGATCGAGAGCCCCCGCCACTTGAAGGCCGCGTCGGCCTCGAAGAGCGTCGTCTCGGGGTGCGAAGCTTCCGGCCCGCGACCCGAGCCCAGCCGGGCCCCCCCGGTGCGGTCGTCGTGGCGCGCGAGGGCGGCTCCGACGCCGAGCCGAGGCGACTCGCCGCGGCCGAGGTCAGAGCCGTCGTATCCAGGCGAGCCCAACGGGTTCACGGCGGCGCGCGCGATCGTGAGGAGGCCAGGGCCGTCGTTCCCCGAGACGTTTTTCCCCTCGCCGTTGAAGACGCCCAGGGCGCATTCGACGAGGTCGGCGTCCGCCCCGAGCGCGCGCCCGTGGACGAGAAGCCCCGCGCCGCCGTCGCGCGAGGGCACGAAGAACGACGTGGCGCGCGTGCGCTCGGAGAAGACGAGCTCGGACGACGACGAGATCGCCTCGCGCCCGAAAGGCACCTTCGTCTGGCCGAGCCGGATCCGCGCGGGCGGGAGCCCCCGGTACTCGACCCACGCGTCGAGGAGGGCGACGCTCGACGGCGGCGTCTCGACGAGGAACCGGTAGGCGAGGTCCGGATCGAGCGCGTGGCCCTCGACGAACACGTGCCCGCGGCGGAGCGAGATCGACTCGCCGTCCCTCCGCGCGGGCGGCGCGAGCCCGTCCGGATCCGCCGCCGTCCCGTCCGCGTCGACGGCCTCGTACCGCCACTGGAAGGTGCTCGCGAAGCGGAGGGAGAACCGCCCGTCCGGCGTCTCGAGCCCGTCCGGACCCGGCCCGGCCGCCGCCAGCCGGCCGTCGCGGCCGGGCCTCGCCTCGGCGAGAAAGCGATCGACTTCGCGCTCGAGCTCGGTCCTCTCGCCTCCGGGAGGCGGAAACGCCGCGGTGACGTCTTCGTCCGCGAGAACGCCCCGTTCTCGGAGGATCCGCGCGAGGCGCCGCTCGAACGCGGCTCGAGCGGGACGAGGCGCACGCTCGTCGTCCCGCCCCCCTCCCGCGAGAACGGGGCTCGCCGAGAGGAGGATCGCCCCCGGGAGAGCGAGCCAGAGGCCGCGTCTCGTCATGAGCCGTTCGATTCGGGCCGCGGGCTTCGGCGACGCGGAAAACACGCCGGCGCGCGGCGGCCTTCACCACCGCCGCCGCGGCCGCGCGGAGGAAAAACGAAAATGGGAGGCCCCGGAACGCGTCCGGGACCTCCCGAGGTCGAATCGACTCGTCGTGGGCCGGGAGCGGCTAGAACATGAGCTGGACCTGGATGCGGAAGAGATCGTCGTCGACCTCCGAGCCCGAATCCGGGTCGAACGTGTAGCGCGTCCAGTCCGCCTGGAGCTTCGCGTTGTGGCCGGAGAAGTAGTAGTTCGCGCCGAGGCTCCACTCGTCGAAGTCGTTGTCGCTCCCGCCGAAGAAGCCGTCGTCGTCGGTCAGCATGCCGTAGCGCGCCGCCACCTCGAAGTCCGTCTCGGGGATGAGGTAGCCGGCCTGCGCGTACCACCCGGTGACGTCGAAGTCGCTCGAGCCGGAGACGTCCGGATCGAAGTTCGCCATCATGTACTCGGCCTGGATCGCAAGCCCGCTCCACTTGGCGCCGGCGTCGATGCCCCAGGTCGTGGTGTCGACGTCGCCGACCGGGCCGACGACCGGCACGGTCACGTTGTCGTCGGCGTCGTAGACGATGCCCGCGCCGAACGTCAGGCGCAGATCCTCGCTGCGGGAGAGATCCGACTCCTCGTAGCCGTAAGCGCCGAGCGGATTGACCGCGACGCGGGCGGCGCCCAGGAGGCCGGGGCCGTCGTTCCCGCTCGTGTTGATCCCCTCGCCGTTGAACACGCCGGCGTAGTACTCGAAGAGATCGTCGTTGTCGCCGCCGAGGTCGCCGTGGGCCATGACGCCCGCGCCGCCGTTGCGGCCCGGGGTGAGCGCGTTGGTGGGCCGCGTGCGGTCCATGAACGTGAGCTTCGAGGCCGACGTGAGCTGCTGGCGCCCGAACGGGACCTTGTACTGGCCCATGCGGACGTTGAACGGATCGAAGCGCGTGTAGTCGATGTAGTAGTCGAGGAGCGCCGCCGCCGAGCCCGCCGTTTCGATCTGCATGAAGTACTTGATCGTCGGGTCGATGATGTTGCCCGAGACACGGAAGCGGCCGCGCTCGATCGAGATGTCCGACGCGTCGCCGCTGCCGAAGCTCGGCTGCGAGCTCAACAGGAAGCCGAACATCGGGTCGAGGGAGCTCGTGCTGCTCGAGCCCTCGCTCGTGTCAGCGTCGGCGTACGTGTAGCGGACCTGCAAGTAGCCGCCGAGGGCGATGGAGAAGTTGCCGTCGGCGCTCTTCCCGTAGAAGCCGGTGTTTTTCTCCCAGCCCGTCTGGAGGTTCGACGCCGACTTGTCGCCCGAACCTTTGGCCTGCGCCTCGGAGACGTACCGCTCGATCTCGCGCTCGAGCGCCGCCTTGTCGGTCGCCTCTTCGTGCCGCATCTCCTCCGCGAGGCTCTTGAGGTCGGCGTACTCGGCCTCCGTGATGACGTTCTTCTGGCGCAGGACCTCGAGGAGTCGATCCTTCACCGTGGGTTTGGCGTCGTCTGCCAGAGCCGGGGCCGAGCTTGCCCCGATCAGGAGAATGGCGCCCAGAACAGCTGACCGGTAGTTCGCTTTCATGACGGATGCCCACCTCCCGTGGGACTCGCTTGTTTCCCCGGCACCGGCCGGGTGAGGCGGCTCGCTCTGCCTGCTGGCCGCCGAATGAAGGCGCGTTTTTAGGACATTAACGGGCGACTTGCAAGGGCCCGCGAGGGTTCCGCCGGGAACCCCGCCCGGTTGAGGGCGTCAGCGCCTCGAACACCCGATCGGATGACGGCCCCCCCCGGAAGGTGACGGATTCCTCGCGGGGATCTCGTTGCAAAACCATGCCGAAGCTTTGGTTGCGGAGGCGGCCCCCGGGGGCGCGAGGAAAAGGCGTCCGGCGTGTTTCGGCCCTCAGCGGCCGTCCGCGGACGCCCGAGCGGAGTCGAGCGCCGCCATCACGGTCGCCTCGTGGATATCCACCACATCTTGAGTTCGACGTGCGTAGCCACCGGCCAGGCAGGTGGCGACTCCGATTCCGAGCGAGCGAGCCCAGCCGAACACGCGCCGATCCCTCTCCCGAAGGCCCGATTTCGTGAGGGCGAGCCCTCCTAGCTGGTCGTTCATGAACGGATCGGCCCCGGCGAGGTAGACCGCGAGTTCGGGGCGGAAGGAGGCCGCGATCCGGTCGAGAGCGGAGTCGAGCTCGCGAAGGTAGCGCGCGTCGTCCGCGCCGTCTTCGAGCCCGACGTCGAGAGTCGAGCGCGCCTTCGGAGGGTAGAGGTTTTCCTGGTGGATCGAGAACGTGAACACGTTCGTGTCCCCGCCGAAGATCCGCGCCGTGCCGTTCCCCTGGTGGACGTCGCAATCGATCACGGCGACGCGCCGGGCGAGACCGAGGGCGAGGACGTCCCTGACCGCCACGGCGACGTCGTTCACGAAGCAGAAGCCCTCTCCCCGATCGGAGAACGCGTGGTGGAAGCCCCCGCCGAGGTTCACCGCCACGGCGCCCGAGGCGGCGCGCCGCGCGGCGAGGATCGTCCCGCCCGTCGCGCGCAGGACGGCGTCGAGCACGAGGCTCGAGAGCGGCGCTTCGAACTCCGCGATCGCGAGAGGAGACCGCGCGCGGGCGAGCGCCTCGAGGCGGTCGAGGTAGCGGGCCGGGTGGACCCGCAAGAGCTCCACGCGCGTCGCGGGCCCGGGCTCGGCCCACTCCTCGGCGGGGATCCGGCCCGACGAGGCGAGCCGCTCCCGGAGGAGCCGGTGCTTTTCGACCGGGAAGACGTGCCCCGGCCAGTCGAGCTCGTAATCTCCCGCATAAACACAGAGGAAAGCCGGCACGCCCGACCTCCGGTCGCCTTTTCTTGACGCCACCCTCGGCGCGTCGAAGAATAGCCCGTGATCCGCCCGAACGTGAGCCCCGAGAGGAGAGGCCCCCTCGCGATGAGCAGAACCGCCGCGCCGCCCTCGGAAGAACTCCGCGCGAAAGTCCGATCGATCCTGCCGCGCGTCAAGACTCCCGCCCAGTACGTGGGCGGCGAGCCCTTCGCCATCGTGAAGGACCGGACGGACTCGGCCCTCGAGGTGAGCGTGGCCCTCGCGTTCCCCGACGCCTACTCGATCGGGATGAGCCACCTCGGCCTCAAGATCCTGTACGAGATCCTGAACCGGAGGCCCGACTGCGTCGCCGAGCGCGCGTTCGCGCCGTGGATCGACATGGAGGCGGAGATGCGTCGGGCGGGGATCCCGCTCTACACGCTCGAGACCTTCACGCCGCTCCGCGACCACGACGTCGTGGGCTTCTCCCTCCAGTACGAGGGCGGCTACACGAACATCCTCCAGATGCTCGACCTGGGGGGGATCCCTCTCCGGGCGGCCGAGCGGGGCGAGGACGACCCGATCGTCATCGCAGGCGGGTCGGGCGCGTTCGAGCCCGAGCCGCTCGCGCCGTTCATCGACCTCTTCGTCCTCGGCGACGGCGAGGAGGCGATCGTCCAGCTCGTCGAGCTCCTGAAGGACTATCGGCGGCGCGGGCTCCCGCGGCGCGCGATCCTCAAGGAGTGCGCGAGCCTTCTCACGGGCTTCTACGCGCCCGCCTTCTACGAGCCGCGCTACCGCGACGACGGCGCGCTCGAGTCGATCGACCCGGTCGAGGAGGGCCTCCCGAAGGTCGTCTCGCCCGCGGTCCTCCTCTCGATCGAGGACGCCGTGATCCCCGTCACGCCGGTCCAGCCGCTCGTCGAGACCGTCCACGACCGCGTGCAGGTCGAGGTCATGCGCGGCTGCACGCAGGGCTGCCGGTTCTGCCAGGCGGGCATGATCAAGCGGCCGCTCCGGTTCCGGAGCCGCGAGAAGGTCCTCGAGATCGCGAAGGAGGCGGTTGAGAAGACGGGAAACGAGGAGATCGCGTTCACGTCGCTCTCGACGAGCGATTATCCGGGCATCGTGAGCCTCATGAAGGCGGCGACCGGCGAGTTCTCGGAGAGATCGGTCAGCATCTCGCTTCCCTCGCTCCGGGTCGACAGGACGTTCCGGAAGCTCCCGGCGCTCGTGGGCTCCGTGCGGAAGTCGGGGCTCACCCTGGCGCCCGAGGTGGCCCGCGACGAGCTCCGCCGGCGGATCAACAAGAACATCCGGAACGAGGACCTCTACGAGGGCGTGCGCGCCGCGTTCGCCCAGGGCTGGGACCTCGTCAAGCTCTACTTCATGATCGGCCTGCCGGGCGAGGTCGACGCCGACCTCGACGGCATCGTCGAGATGGCGTACCGCGTGAGCGACATCCGGAAGGAAGTGGCGGGCCGGCCGGCGCGCGTCCACTGCGGCGTGTCGCTCTTCGTGCCGAAGCCGTTCACGCCGTACCCGTGGGAGGCCATGGACTCGCGCGAGACGTTCCGCCGGAAGATGGCGCACATCCTCCGGCAGAAGCGGGGGAGCCTCGTGCGCTTCAGCTTCCACGCGGTGGACGAGAGCTTCATCGAGGCCGTCCTCTCGCGCGGCGACCGCCGCGTCGGCGACGCGATCGAGGCCGCGTACCGCCTCGGCGCGCGGTTCGACGCGTGGAGCGAGACGTTCGACGTCGAGAGGTGGAACCGGGCGTTCCGCGAGACAGGGATCGACCCCGACTTCCACGCCACGAGGGAGCGCGGCGAGGACGAGACCCTCCCGTGGGACCACGTCTCGGGCGGAGTGACGAAGGAGTTCCTCCTCGAGGAGCGCCACAAGTCGATGGAAGCGGCGTCCACCGAGAACTGCGAGTGGGGCAAGTGCTTCCGCTGCGGCGTCGACATCAAGGAGTGCTGGGACGAGAAGGCGAGGCTCGGCATCACCCCGGCGCTCATCAACAAGTCGAAGAAGGCCGGACTCGAGGCGCCGTTCTTCGACTGACCGGACCGGCGCGCCGCGGCCTGCGCTTCCCCGCCCGAAATTGAAGCTGCCACTCGTCTCGAACTTCAAGACCGTCGGCCCCCACCTCGGGCCGCACCGCCGCGACATCGTCTGCGGGCTTCTCTCGCTCGTCCTCACGAGCTTTTTCCTGTCGTACATTCCGCTCGTCCTCGCGCGGGCCCTCGACGCCATCGAGTCGAGGCCGGACGCGGGGCTCCTCCTCCGGGCGGCCGCCTTCATCGTCCTCCTCGCGGCCCTTCGCGGGGTCTTCCTCTTCGCGCAGCGCTGGTACCTCATGCGGGCGAGCCGCGAGGTCGAGTTCGCGCTGCGCCAGCGCCTCTTCGAGCACATCGAGCGGCTCCCCGCGGCGTTCTTCTCGACGAGCCGCGTCGGCGACGTCATGTCGCGCGCGACGAGCGACCTCGAGGCGGTGCGGATGACGATCGGCCCGGGCGTGATGTACATCGCCTCGACCTTCGTGCAGGCTCCGCTCTCGCTCGCGTTCATGCTGTCGATGAACACGGCGCTGACGTTCGTCGCCCTCTTCCCGCTCGTCCTCCTCGCCGTCGTGGTCCGGATCGTCTCCCCGCGCGTCCACGAGCTGTCGAAGAGGCTCCAGGACCAGATCGCGGCGCTCACGACGCGGGCGCAGGAGAGCTTCGCGGGCGCCCGCGTCGTACGGACGTTCGCGCAGGAGGAGAACGAGGAGCGGGACTTCGACCGGTACTCGGTCGCGACGCTCAGCTCGCACGTCTCCCTCGCCAAGGTGCAAGGCCTCGCCTCCGGGACGATCTACACGCTCACGAACCTCGGGGTCCTCCTCATCCTCTGGGTCGGCGGGTTCATGATGCTCGGCGACCGCTTCACCGTGGGGCAGTTCATCGCGTTCAGCTCGTACCAGTTCCAGCTCACCTGGCCGATGATCGCGATCGGCTGGGTCCTCGCGCTCTACCAGCGCGGCGCCGCGGCGATGCGGCGGATCGACGCCATCCTCGAGACGCCGGTCGAGCCGGAGACGCTCGAGGAGGCGCCGGAGGGCGTTGCCGATCGGCCCTTCCGCGGCGAGGTCGAGTTCAAAGGCCTCACGTTCGCCTTCGCGGACGGGCGCGAGGCGCTCCGCGACATCTCGTTCCGCGTCCCGGCGGGCTCGATGACCGCGATCGTCGGCCCGACCGGATCGGGCAAATCGACGCTCCTCTCGCTCCTCCCGCGGCTCCTCGAGCCCCCGCCCGGCACCGTCTTCGTCGACGGCGTCGACGTGCGGCGGATCCCGGTCTCTCGCCTCCGCGGCCTCTTCTCCGTGGTGCCGCAGGACGGGTTCCTCTTCTCCGAGACGCTCCGCTTCAATGTCGCCTTCGGCGAGCCCGGGAGCGACGAGGCGCAAGTCCGGCGCGCCGCCGAACTCGCGGGGCTCACGGCCGACCCGGCGGAGTTCCCGCGCGGCCTAGACCAGATCGTGGGCGAGCGCGGGATCGTCCTCTCGGGCGGCCAGCGGCAGCGGGCCGCCCTCGCTCGCGCCCTCCTCCTCGACGATCGCGCGATCGTCCTCGTCGACGACGCGCTCTCCGCGGTCGATACCGAGACCGAGGAGAGGATCCTGGAGGGGCTCCGGCGGGCGCTCGAGGGGCGCACGCGGCTCGTCGTCTCGCACCGCGTCTCGACCGTGCGCCACGCCGACCGGATCGTCGTCTTGAAGGACGGCGCGCTCGCCGAGACGGGAACGCACGAAGAGCTCCTCGCGCGGAAGGGCCTCTACGCCGACATGATCCGCCGCCAGCGCCTCGAGGAGGAGATCGAGGCCCTCTCGTGAGCGGCGCCGGCGGCCCGATCGACACCCACGAGGACGACCCGGTCTCGGTCCCCCTCGACCGGGCGCTCGTCCTCCGCCTCGTCCGGTACCTGAAGCCGTACCGCGGCGCCTTCGCGCTGTCGGTCGCGCTCCTCCTCCTCGTCTCGTCGACGATCCTCGTCGGACCGGCGATCGTGAAGCGCGCGATCGACGGCCCCATCCGGCTCTACGCGGAAGGGGAGATGGCCGCGGACGCGGCGAAAAGCGCCGTCATCGCCCTCTCGCTCGTCTACGTGGGTCTCGTCCTCCTCCAGTTCGGGCTCCGCTTCGCGCAGAGCCTCGTCACCGTCGTCACCGGCCAGCGGGTCATCCGCGACGTCCGCCGCGAGGTTTTCGGGCACCTTCAGAAGCAGCCGGTCGGCTACTTCGACACGCACCCCGTCGGCGCGCTCGTGTCGCGGGTCACGGGCGACGTCGAGTCTCTGAGCGAGATCTTCTCTTCGGGAGCCGTCGTCGTCTTCGAGGACGTCTTCACGCTGGTCGTGATCGCCGTCGTCCTCCTCGTGATCGACGTGCCGCTCGCCCTGGTCGCCTTCGCGATGGCGCCGTTCGTCCTCGTCGTCTCGAACGTCTTCCGAAAACGCTCGCGGGAGGCGTACCGCGAGGTCCGGAAGCGCTACGCGCGCCTCAACGCGTTCTTGAACGAGCACGTCTCCGGCATCCGCGTCACGAAGCTCTTCCGCCAGGAGGAGAGCGCTGCCGCGGCGTTCTCACGCGTGAACCGCGCGTACGTCGACTCGAACATCCGGTCGCTCCTCAACTTCGCCCTCTTCTTCCCGGCGATCGACCTCCTCGCATGGATCTCGATCGGATCGATCCTGTGGTTCGGCGGGCGCGAGATCGTCGCGTCGCGGCTCACCTACGGCGAGTTCGTCCAGTTCTGGTTCTACGTCAAGTTCTTCTACGAGCCGATCCGGGAGCTCTCGGAGAAATACAACGTCCTCCAGGCCGCGATGGCGGCTTCCGAGCGGATCTTCAGGATCCTCGACACGAAGCCCGCGGTCGCGCCGCCGAAGGTCCCGCGAGTGCCCGGCCCGTCGTCGCCGAAGGGCGAGCTCGTCTTCGAGAGCGTCTGGTTCGCCTACCGCGGCGAGGAGTGGGTCCTGAAGGACGTCTCGTTCCGCGTCGCGCCGGGCGAGATGGTCGCGGTCGTCGGCGCGACCGGCGCCGGGAAGTCGACGCTCGCGAGCCTCGTCTCGCGGCTCCGCGACGTCGGGCGCGGCCGCGTGCTCGTGGACGGAATCGACGTGCGGGAGTGGGATCCGAAGGCGCTGAAGTCGCGGATCGCGGTCGTCCTCCAGGACGTGTTCCTCTTCGCGGGGTCCGTGATCGACAACATCCGCCTGGGCGAGGGCGACGCCATCCCGCGCCAGCGCGCCGAGGCCGCGGCGCGAATCGTGCACGCCGACCGGTTCGTGCGGCGGATGGAGAAGGGCTACGACGCCGAGGTGCACGAGCGCGGCGCGACGCTCTCCGCCGGCGAGCGGCAGCTCCTCTCGTTCGCGCGCGCGCTCGCGTTCGATCCCGAGATCCTGATCCTCGACGAGGCGACGTCGAGCGTCGACACCGAGACCGAGGCGCTCATCCAGGACGCGACCTTCAAGCTCCTCGAGGGCCGGACGTCGCTCGTCATCGCGCACCGCCTCTCGACGATAAAGAAGGCGGACCGGATCGTCGTGTTGCACCACGGCGAGGTGCGCGAGTCGGGCCGGCACGAGGAGCTTCTCAAGAAGCGCGGGATCTACCGGAGGCTCTACGAGCTGCAGTACGTCTCGCGCGAGCCGAGGACGGCGGCGGCGGAGCCGCTCGCGAGGGAAGGCCGCTGAACGCGCGGCCTCCCGGTCAGCGCCGCCGGTAATCGCCCGACGGGACGAGGCGCGCGCCGCGCACGCTCCGCGCGTAGAGGTACGCCCAGGCCGCGGTCTCGCCGCCCGCGTCGAGGCGCACGCGGACGAGCCGGCGGACGAAGAGCGACGAGGCGGGCCACCCGGGGGAGTACCCCTCGTGAGCGTCGAGCGCCCGGAGAGTCTCCTCGGGCCGGGCGAGATCGAACACCTCGCCCGCGACGTCCTCCGCCCGGACGGCGCGGAGGCCCGAGGGCTTCTCCGGCACCGCGCCGGGGAACGGTCCGAAGTCGTAGAGCGTGCCCGGCATCCGGGCGCGGCCGCGGAACGCGACCGGCCCGGAGGCGAGGAGGATCGCCTCCGCGGCCATCCCTCGCATGAGCGTCCCGTAGACGAAGAGCGTCCCGCTCACGAGGGGAGATCGAGCACGGATTCGAGGAACCCCCTGACCTCGCGCCGCATCGCGGGCGAGAACGCGTGCCCGCCGGGAACGGCGACGAGCCTCGACGCGCGATGGCCCGCCCGCTCGAGCGCCGCCTTCCCCCGCTCCGCGAACTCGAACGGCACCGCGCGGTCCTTCTCGCCGTGGACCAGGAGAACGGGATAGTCCGGCGCGGACGAGATCTCGCGGGCGAGGACCTCGTCCTTCAGCCGGCCGCTCGCGAGCGCCGCGCCGCGGGGAAAGAGCGATGTGTTGCGAAAGGCGACGAAGCCCGCGAGGTAGGCGCCCTGCGAGTACCCGGCGATCGCGCCACGCCGCGGGTCGAGGGGATGATCGAGGAGGAGGCGCCTGACGAGACGAACGACGTGCTCCTCCGCCGCGGCGAGCGCGCGCGTGAAATCGTCGCCCGGGCCGGTGTAGACGTACCAGGCGTGCGCTCGGCGGCGCGACCCGTCTTCGCCGCGCGCCTCGAACTCGAACGGCCCGTCCGGGAACGCGCGCGCGAGCGCGTCGTGCGCGACGTCGGAAGCCATCCGCGCGAACTCCTCGCCCGACTGGCCCATGCCGTGGAGGAAGAGCGCCCAGGGATGGCCTCGTCCGGGAGGCGGCGCCGAAGGAAGCTCGACCGCGTGGGACACGAGGCGCGTGACGGGGATCGCGCCGCGGAGGAGCCTCGGCTCGCGCGCGCTCACGGCTCCCGCACGACGACCGCGGCCGGCAGGTGGACGAACACGACGCAGCCGGTCGGGCTCGAAGGCCTGTGCACCGAGCCGGGCGGATGCCAGACGTAGGAGCCCGCGGGCCACTCCTTCCCCCCGTCGACGAGAGTCCCCTCGAGGACGTAGTACTCCTCGCCGCCCGGGTGCTCGTGCGCCGTGTAGTCCGAGCCCGGGGCGAACCGGAGGAGGAGCGTGAGGCCGCCCGAGCCCCCCTCGTGGCGGCGGAGCACGCGGTAGTCGACCCCGGTCCCCGGGAACGTCTTCCAGGGGACGTCGTCCGGGAGGCGGCCTTCGAGCGGCTTCGGGGTCTTCATGATGTCGGTGCCGCGATGTTACGGTCATGGCCGCGCCTGTGACAAGCCGCGCGGGAGACGAACCGACCATGGCGGACGAATCCCCGTTTCTCGAACACGAGCTGTGGCACCGCCTCGACGAGATAGAGGGCGAGATCCGCATCACTCTCGAACTCGCGGCCGCGGACAGCGCCGAGCCGGGCGCGCCGTCGCGCTACGAGAAGGACCTCGCGCGGCTCCGGCGCGAGCGCGCCGAGATCCTCGGGCGGCTCGGCGACAGCGCCCGCGTGCACCGGATCGAGGCGCACAACGACCACCAGCGGCGCCTCCGGGCGGCTGTCGAGGCGTACAACGCCGCGGTCCGGAGCGCGGGCGACGCCCTCCGCGAGGCGCAGGCGCTCGCGGCGATCGCAATCCTCCTCCCCGGCGACGGCGACCGGCCGGGGGAAGAGGCGATCGAGGCCCCGTGCGACCTTGAGGCGCTCGCCCGCCTCGCTCCCGGGGCGCCGATCGCGCTCCGGACGTGAGCGAGCGTCGGTCCATCGACTCCGAGGTGAATCGCACGATGACCGAGCCCATTCCGCCCCGCGCCGAGTGGCCGGCGCGCGAGCTGAAGCGCCGCCTCGACCGGGGCGAGACGCCGTTCGTCTTCGACGTGCGGAACGCCGACGAGCACGAGTCGTTCCCGCTCGAGGGGCGACGGCCGCTCCCGGCGCTGAGCGTGCCGTACTTCGAGATCCTCGAGCGCGGAGGCGCGTCCGCGACCTCGAGAAGCGCCTCGCGAGCGTCGAGGAGAGTCAGCCGGAGGACCGCGTGGCGATCGTCGTCTTCTCCGGCGACCTCGACCGCGTGCCGGCCGCGCTCGTCATCGCGACGGGCGCGGCGACGCTCGGGCAGAGAATCAGCATGCTCTTCACGTTTTCGGGACTGAACGCGCTCCGGCGAACGGCGACGCTTTCGGGAAAGAGCTTCATCCAGAAGATGATGGCCGTGATGTCGCCCCGCTCGACTGCGACGCTCCCGGTGTCGAAGATGAACTACTTCGGCGCCGGGGCGCGCATGCTCCGCGCCATGATGAAGCAGAGAAACGTGTCCTCTCTCGAGGACCTGGTCGCGCTCTCGGGCGACATCGAGGTGAAGACGGTCCCGTGCGAGATGTCGAGGGACGTCATGGGCATCGGCGACGCGGAGCTTCGGGACGGGGTCGAGCACGGCGGCGTCGCGAGCTTCCTCGCCGACGCGCTGAAGTCGCGCGTCACGCTCTTCATCTGAGCCGGGACGTTCCCCGCCTCACGGTCGCCCTTTTCTTGCGCCGCGTGGAACGGGGCGGCGCACGCCGTCCGGAGGACGACCCCTTGCACGCTCCGGCAATCACTCAGACGCCGCCGCGGCCGGCGCGGGACCGGGGCGTCAGACGCGCGCGTCGCGGAGCGCCGCGGCCGCGACCTCCGGCCGGACGGGGTTCACCTCGAAGCCGCTCCCCCACTCGAAGCCGCTCGGAGGACCGAGCCGCGGCGTGACCTCGAAGTGCCAGTGGAAGTGCGGCGACTCCCCGAGGGGGAACGGCGCCGTGTGGAGGAACGTGTTGTAAGGCGGGCGGTCGAGCGCCGCTTCGAGCCGCGCGAGCAGATGCTTGAAGACGGATGCGAGATCGCGGATCCGCGCCCGGTCCGTTTCCTCGAAGCGCGAGGCGTGGAGCCGCGGCACGACCCACGACTCGAACGGCGAGCGAGAGGCGTACGGCGCGAACGCGACGAAGTGGTCGGTCTCCGCCACGACCCGCGCGCCCTCGCGGCACTCCTCGCGGACGACGTCGCACCAGACGCACCGCCCGCGGAACCCGTGGTAGGCGCCGGCTCCCGCGATCTCGCGCTCGATGCCGGACGGAACGACCGGCGCGACGAGGAGCTGGCTGTGCGCGTGCGCCACGCGGGCGCCGGCGGCCGCGCCGACGCTGCGGAAGAGCGACGCGTGGACGAGGCGGCCGTCGCGGCGGAGATCGACGATCCGCTCGCGCGCCGCCCAGAGCCCCTCCTCGATCTCGGGAATCTCGAGCGACGCCGGCGAGGCGACGTGGCGCGGCGTCTCGACGATGACCTCGTGCGCTCCGACGCCGTTCATGCGGTCGAACATCCCGTGGCTCGCGTGGTCGAGGTGCCCCTCGACCCGCAGCACGGGGTACTTGTTCGGTACGACGCGGACCCGCCAGCCCGGGCCGTCGGCAGCAGTGCCGTGCGCCCGGAACGCGAGGATCTCCCGCGGCGTCCTCGACTCCCGGCCCTCGCAGAACGGACACGGCGAGACGGGCGGCGCGTCCCCCCCGGTCCGCTCGAGGCGCCCGGCGAGGTCGTCGGTGAAGACGACCCACCGTCCCACCACCGGATCCCGTCTCAGCTCGGGCATGTGTCCTCGCGCGTCGCTCTCTCGCCCGCTCGGCCGAAGGCTCCGTCAGCCCCGCCGCCGCGACGGCTGCACGAGCCAGACCGCGACGAGCGTGAGCATGCCGACGATGGCGAAGATCGGATACGTGATCGAGTGGATCTGCGCCGCCCGCGCCTCGATCCAGCGGTCCTCCTCGCCGGCCTCCCGCGCCGGGTCGGGAGGGGCGAGATCGACGTCGGCGAGCGCGGACGGGTCGATCGTGCCGAGAGGCTGCGTCTCGAAGGTCCCGTGGAGGTGGACCCGGCTCCCGAGGACCTCCTGGAAGTGGCAGATCGGCGCCGGGAGCGCGCCCTCCTCGTGGAACCGGTGGACGTGGTACTCGCCCTCGAAGTAGACGAAGCTCGCGAGGAAAAGCGCGACGAGGAGGATGAGCGCGCGCCGCCGGTCGGGGCCGATGGCGACGCGGACCAGGCAGAGGCCGAGGAGCACCACCCAGACGTAGAGGGGGAGCGCCGCGAGAAGGCGCTGGAGGAAGGGCTCGAAGAATTCGGCTCCGTGTGGCGAATCCAAGTCCTCGGCTCGTGTGGAGGGCGACCGCGGCCCGTAGGCGCGAAGGGAGGCGGCGTCCGCGACGGTGCGGCGACTCAGTCTACTCGCGGAAGTCGGCCGCCGCGAGGACGGCCGCGTACTATTCTTCGTGACGCCGGCCGGCCGCAACCCAACTCGGACGTCGCTCCTGCTCGCGACGCCCGACAGGTGTCATCGAAGGCCGAGGAAGGGCACCCACTTCTCCGCAAGACGAGGAGAAACTGGGGTTGAAGACTCAAGCGCCTGGCAGCCGCAACCCAACTCGGACGTCGCGCTTCATCGCGACGCCCGGCAGGTGTCATCGAAGGCCGAGGAAGGGCTCCGACTTCTTCGCAAGATGCGGAGAACTTGCGGTTGAAGACTCTACCCGTGGACGCGCGAGCGAGATGAGCCGATCGCGAGTGAATGGCCGGCGGCCGCGCCCGGTCCGGTGGATCGTCCGTCTTCTCCTCGTCGTCGCGGCGGCGGCGGCGCTCGTCGCCGCGGGTGTCCTCGTCCTCGTCCGTCTCCTGCTCGAGGGAAGCGCTCCCGCGCGCGTCCTCGAGACCGTCCTCTCGGCGGCGACCGGTGCGCGCGCGACGGTCGGATCGTTGAAGATCGACCTCGTCGGGGGGCGCGCGACCGCGCGCGACATCGCGATCGGCGGGTTCTTCTCGGCCCGCGAGGCGCGCGCCGAGTTCGATCCCCGGTCGCTCGCCGAAGGGGCGCCGCGCGTCGTCTCGGTCGTCGTGGACGGCGCCGTCATCCGCCTCGGCGAGTCGACGCTCCCTGAGATCGCTCGCGCCGTCCGCCGCGCGGGAGAGGGGGCAGGAGGAAAAGGAGGAGCGGGGAGCGCGCCGCTCGTCCGGATCGCCTCCGGCGTCGTCCGGATCGACGCCCCGAACGGAGCGGTCGAGGAGCTGCGGGACCTCTCCGCGACGATCGAGCCCTCGGGCGCGGCGCGGTTCGGGGCGCGGAGCGACTCGATCTCGCTCGCGGCGTCCCGCGAGGGAGCGGACTCTCCCGTCCGCGGCCACGCCGACTTCGCGCCGGGTGCGGACCGCGGCGCGTTCGAGGGGCTCTTCCCCGTGCTTCCGGAGTCGCTGTCCGTCGAGTGGACGATCGAGACCGGGGAAGAACTTGCGGTCGAGGCGACGCTCCGAGCGCGGATCCCGCGAGGTCCAGTCGGCAGCGGGCCGCGCGACGTGGCCGCCGCGCTCTTCGCGCGATCGCGCCCCGACGGAGCGGGGAAGATCGATCGCGTCGAGATCGACGGCCTCCTCGACGCTCGCGTCGCAGCGGAGGGGTCTTTCGACGCCTCCGCGGGATCGCTCGAGGTCCGCGGGGTCGAGCCGCTCCGCGTCGCGCTCGAAGGCGGCGCGACGCTCGTCGCAGACGCCTGGTCGCTCGCCGCGGGGCGCGGCGGGGCGCTCCGGGTCGAGGCCTCCCTCCGCTCCGAGGGAGCGGGAGAGATCGCGGACGGCGCGCGCCTTCGCGCGGTGGCGGCCCGGTCGTCCTCCGAGCGGGCGTACTCCGTCGAGTTCGACGCCGAGGCGCGCCTCGAGTCGATCGGAGGCGAAGGGACCGCGCGGATGAGCGGCCGCGGGCGGATCGAGACGTCTCCGCTCCTGGTCCGCGTGGACTCCGCGCGGCTCGAGTGGCCGGGCATCGGGTCGGCGGCCGTGGACGGCGAGGTCGCGATCGATGCCCGGCGGATCGAGCGCCTCCGCGTCGACGTCGCGCGCGAGGTGGAGATCGCCGACGTCGCGCGCGCCGCCGAGCGCGCGACCGGGCGGAAGCTCGGCGCCGCGCGCCTCCGGGGCTCCGCGCGCGGCGTGTGCGAGGTGGGCGGCCTCGCGCTCGATGGCGGCGGACCCGAGACGATGTCGGGCCTCGTCCTCGCGCGGGACGTCGGCTTCGTCAAGGTTTCTTCGAGCGGCGCTCCGATCGAGGCGGAAGGCCTGAGATTCGCCGCCGCCGTGGCGGCGGAGCGCGATTCCGAGAGCGGGGCGTTCCGCGGGCGGCTCTCGGGCGACGCCGGGAACCTCGTCGTCCTCTGGGGCGAGGATCTCGTCGATCTCTCGGGCCGCGTCTTCACTTTCGAGGCTCCGTTCGAGCGGGACCCCGAGAGCGGGGTCGTCCGTCTCGAAGACGCGACGCTCCGCGGCGGCGACTTCGGGACGATCACCGCGACCGGAATCTTCGGCGGCGCCCGCACGGACGTCGACGTCGCCCTCGCCGACGTCTCGCTCCGGAGCGTGTACACGCGAGTCGTCCTCCCGAACGAGAGCGTGGCGCGGCCGGGTCTCGGCCGGCTCGCGGTCACGGGACGGCTCGACGCCCGCCTCCGCTTCGAGGAGGAGGAGAAAGAAGGCGTCCCCCTCCGCGCGACCGGCGAGGCGAGCGTCTCGGACGCCGCCCTGACCGGCGACGGGTTCGCGGCGACCGGCGTCTCCTTCCTCGCGCCGGTCGCGCTCGGCGCCGCCGCGCGGGACACCCGCGACGGGTTCCTCCGCGTCGGAGAGGTCGACGTCGGCGGCGTCACGACCGGGGCGTTCGAGCTTCCGCTCGAGTTCTCGCCCGGAGGCGTTCGCCTCAAGGAGCCCTCGCGGATCTACGTCCTCGGGGGCGAGATCGAGATCGAGAGCTTCCACGCGGCCTCTTTCGACGACGCCGAGGCGGTCGTCCACGTCCGCGAGATCGACGCCGCGCGAATCGGCCGCGCCGCCGGGCTTCCGATCGCGCTCGCCGGGGTCGTCGAGTCGGACGGGCCTCTCTCGTTCACGGCCCGGCCGGGGGAGATCGACGGCCGCGGCGCGATCGTCGCGCGCGTCCTCGGCGGCGACGTCCGGGCCGGCGCGTTCCGCGTCGAGACGCCGTTCTCGTCCGTGCCGCGCCTCGGCTTCGACGCGACGCTCTCGCACCTCGACCTCGAGAAAGTGACGGCCGCGCTCGCCTACGGCGAGATCTCGGGCGACCTCTCGGGCGAGGTGCGCGGCGTCGTCGTCTCGCGGTTCGGTCCCGAGCGGTTCGCGCTGCGCTTCGAGGGCCGCGGGACCGACGAACGCCCCGCGCGGGCGAGCGTCAAGGCGATCCGCGAGCTGCCGTTCCTCTCGTCGAGCGGCCGCCTCACGCTCCAGGGGTTCCTCTTCAACGCCATCAACGCGTTCGGCTACTCGCGCTTCGGGGCGGTCGCGGTCCTCGACGACGAACGGTTCGTCGTGCGCGGGCGCTATGACGCGGACGGGCTCGACCTCTACGGCGCCCCCGGGGCCCTCGCGTTTCCGTTCAATCCCCCCGGGCGCCGGGAGGAGTACGTCTTTCTCGGCCGCGGGCTCGTGCCGAGGCTCGACATCATCGTCGAGCCGCCCGAGGGGCCGCTCTCGTTCCCGGCCTTCGTGCGACAGATCAAGCGCGCGCGCGAGGCGCGGCTCGAGTGACGGCGCGGACAGCGCCCGATCGCTAGAATGTCCGTTCGCGCGCATCGCTTCCACCGCAAGACGGAGTCGCTTCCCATGACGAAGACCTCCCAACGACTGATGAAGACGTCCCGACGTCCCGTCACGCGGCTCGGCGTGACCGGGCTCTTTCTTCTCGCCTCTTGCTTCAACATCTACGTCCAGTTCCCGACGTCCGAGCTGCAGGGCGCCGCGCGCGACCACGCCCGCGAGGTCTATGGCGGGATGGAGGCGGCGCCCGCTCCGGACGCGGGAGGCGACTCGCCCGAGGCCGAGAAGAAGGACGCCGGGCGGAGCGGGTTCCTCGAAGGGTTCTCCCGACTGCCCGTCGTCCATGCGGCCGAGGGGGAGGGCGTCGACGTCCGCGTCGACACGCCCGCCATCCGCAAGATCAAGGAAGAGCAGACCGCGCGCCTGAAGAAGCTCAAGCCCCACTTCGAGGCCGGCCGCGTCGGCATCGCGCAGAGCGGCGACCTCGCGATCCGGAGCGAAGACGGGCTCGACCTCAGGTCGAAGAAGGACCTCCGAGAGACCGTCGAGGCCGAGAACAAGTCCCGCACGGAGCTCTACCGCGAGATCGCGCGCGCGAACAAGATCGAGGCCGAGCGCGTGGACGAGATCCGGAGCATCTGGGCCAAGGCCTGGATCGAGGAGGCGCCGGCGGGCTTCTGGGTCGAGATCGACGGAAAGTGGCAGAAGAAGCCGCCGAAGACGGCACAGCCGAAGTGAGCGAGACGGGCCCGGGACCGCCGTTTGCGCGCAACCCTTTTCTCAGTCTGATGATTTGACCATCCCTTAGGGCCGCCTATACTTCTCGAGTTCCGGCATCGCCCGAAGGGGGCGTCCGCCGGAGCGTCGGGCCAGAGCGCCCGACCCGCCGAGTCACGAAGAGCGAGCCTTCCTCCTCCGGAGCCGCGGGGTACGGACCGACCTCGAGGACTCCTCCCTCTTCCGAGCTTCGAAAGAATCCGAGGAATGGGACTCGAAAGCGAAGAACGGTCCGTCCACGTCGTCCGCCCGCGCCGCGCCCTGGCCGCGGCGCTCGCCGCGCTCGCGCTCGCGGTCGTGTGGAGCGACTCGCCCTCGCGCCTCAGCGCCCAGAACGCCCCGCACCATCCCGCGCCGGAAGTCGCGGATCACGGGCGAAAGGGCCCGCCGCGGGCGCCGATCGCGCCACTTCATGAGCGGTTCCCCGCGCTCGTCGAGTTGAACAGCGTGGCCGTCGATCCCGACGCTCTGCCCCGCGCGAAGGCCGTCGCCCCCGCCCCCGTCCCCGGCGTCGTCTCCGGAAGCGACTTCGACCGCGATTCCTCCTCCGCGCCGGCGCTCGGCTTCGCGGGAGGGCGGTTCGAGCCCGCGCCCGGGATCGATCCCGCGCTCCGCGCGTTCGCCGAAAGCGTTCCGGGCGCTGCCACGTACGCCTTCCTCGTGCTGCGGGCGCCCCGGCTCGCGCCGGACGTCCTCGACCTCTGCGAATCGCTCTCGGTGAAGGTCCTCGGGCTTCACTCGCCCGGCGCCTTCAAGATCCGCCTCGCGGCCGCCGATCTCCCGGCGCTCGAGGCGATCGCGTCCCACCCGGACGTCCACTGGATCGGCTTCGCGCGCGAGCGACAGAACGTCGATCCCGCGCTCGAAGCGATGATCGCCGCGCGCCACGTCCCGGCCGCCGTCGTCGGCGTCGCGGTGAGCCTCTTCGAGGCCGATCCCGAGGCCACGATCGAGCCCGCGGCCGTGTCCCCCGTCGCGGCCGCGTTCGAGGGCTCGCCCGCAGCCGCGACGGACAGAGCGGCGGCGGCGGCGCCGCTCGAGACCTGGCTTTCGCGCGGGCCGATGCTCGACACGCTCGAGTCCCTCGGCTTCGAGCCCGTCCGACTCGAGCCCGCTCTCGCGACCTACGTCGGCTCCGCTCCCCTCGGCTCGATCGGGCCGATCGCGGGTTTGCCGTTCGTCCTCTACGTCGAGAAGCTCGAGGAGCCGGCGCTCGCGCACGACGCGTCGATGCCGCTCGTCGGGCTCGACTCGGCGCGCGCCATCGCGAGCGGAGCCGACGTCTCGCTCGGCATCGTGGACTCTGGCTTCGCGTCGAGCCACGCAGACCTCGGCGCCTATACGATCGCCTGGGACCTGACCGGCGAGAACGACCCGTTCCGCGACGACTGCCGCCACGGATCGCACGTCGCCGGAACGATGCTCGGCCGCGGACTCGCCGAGGCGCGCTACCGCGGCGGCGCCCCCGGCGCGGCGCTTCGCGCCGATCGCCGCCTCTTCGCAGCCAAGATCTTCTCGAAGAACGGAACCGATTGCGTGGCCTCCGGCGACGGCCTCCTCGCGCTCTCGCTCATGCAGAGCCCGTACACCGACGCGAACGGCGTGACGTCCCCGGCGCCCGAGATCGTGAACGGCTCGTGGGGCGTCACGGGCGGATCGCTCCCGGGCACGGACGTCTACTCGCGGACCGCGGATTCGATGGTCTTCCTCCTCGACCAGTGCGCCGTCTTCGCGGCGGGAAACGAGGGCTCGTCCCCCGCGACGATCCGATCCCCCGCCGTCGCAAAGAACGTGATCGCGGTCGGCTCCGTCCTCGACCACGAGGGCGCGGGGCCGGGCTCCGCCGGGAGCGTCCACGCGACGAGCAGCCGCGGATTCTCCGGCGACGGGAGGATCAAGCCCGACGTCGTGGCGCCGGGACGCATGATCCGCTCGGTCCTGGCCGGGAGCGCGTCGAGCTACGGCGAGGCGTCGGGGACGAGCATGGCGACGCCGCACGTGACCGCGGCGCTCGCGAGCGCGCTCGACGAGCTGCCGTGGCTCCGGCGCGACCCCTCCCGCGCCCGCGCGTTCCTCCTCTCGCAGGCGATGCTCCGGAACGACGATCCCTGGCACGACTGGCGCTCCTACGGATTCGGGCGCGTCGAGGCGTACCGCCTCCACCGCTCGCTCGCCGGACCCTCCGGCTGGCGGAGCGGCTCCGCGCACGGCGACGCGACGTCGACGGCGGCGGGAGGGTTCGACCTCGATGTCCCGCCCGGCACCGCGCGAATCGTCCTCGTCCTCTGCTGGGACGAGCCGCCCGCGAGCGCCGGATCCGACCGCGCCGTCCTCTACGATCTTGACCTCGTTCTCGACTCGGCGCCGGCCGACGGCACGCCGACCGGCGGCGACTTCTTCTCGGCGAGCCACGTCGCGAACACCGAGTTCCTGGTGATCGAGCGGCCGCCCGCGGGGCTCGCGCGCGTGAAGATCGTGCCGTACCAGGTCCCGCCGGGAGTGGCCGTGCACTTCGACGTCGCGTGGGCGATCCACGCCGGCTCGACGCGGCCGGGCGGCCCGCTCGTCGCCACGACCGACGCCAGGTCCACGAGGCCGGGCACGCGATTCGACGTCGTCGCGCGGGTCGAAAGCGACGGCGGGATCGCATCGGGCGTCGTGGTCGAGGTCGCGGGCGACGCAACGCTCGTCTCGAGCGAGACGACGCTCAAGGACGGCGCCGTCGCGGCGTTCCCTCCCACGTCGAACGCGGTGGTCGTCGGCGACGTGAACGGCGGAGAGGCGCGCGAGGTCCGGTTCACCCTGGTCGCGACCCGCCCGGACGCGACGCGCGTCGTCGTGCGCGCGCGCTCCGAGAACTGGGGCACGCGCGAGGTCGAGCTCGTCATCCCCGGCGAGGGGTTCGGGCCGTCCCTGCCGACCGGTTTCACGAGCCCGACGCATCCGGCCTTCGCCTGGACTCGGTCGCCGGACGTCCGGCTCACGTGGAGTCCGCCCGCGTTCCATGGCTCGGGGCTTGCCGGCTACAATCTCGTCGTGAACCGCTCCGCCGCGACGATCCCGGGCGCGGTCGTCAACGTCGGTCCCGTCGTCGAGGCGGCGGTTCCCGGGCTCACGAGCGGGCCGCTCCCCTTCTTTGCACACATCCGCCCGATCGACGTGAACGGCCGGGCGCCGAACGACGCCGCGCACTTCGGTCCGTTCTACGTGGACTTCGTCGCGCCTCGCGCGGGGAACATCCTCGTCAACGGCGGCGACGCGTTCACGAGCCGGTCCTTCGTGGACGTCGAGCTCCGGGGCGCGGACGACGGCGAGTCCGGCCTCGCGGGCGGATCGATCCGGCTCGCGAACGACGGATCGAGCTGGTCGAGCTGGGCACCGTTCTCGCCGGTGATCGAACGCTTCGAGCTGCCTCCGCCGGGCGGCGGCGAGGACGACGGGCTCCGGACCGTCTTCGCCCAGGTGCGCGACGCGGCCGGGAACCTCTCGTCACCGGTCTTCGACACGATCATGTTCCGGCCCGACCAGATCAAGCTCCTCGATCCGCCGATCAACTCGACGCCCGAGGCGCCGCCCACGTTCCGCTGGATCGACGGGCCGTGCGACATCTTCGCGGTGCAGCTCTCGACCGACGGCTTCGCTACGATCCTCGCCGAGTCGTACCGCGACTACGGCGACCGCGTGCTCGACACGCGGTGGACGCTGCCCCAGGACGTGTGGAACGCGCTCGTCCCCGGCGTGCCGGTCGAGTGGCGCGTGAAGGGCACCCTCCGCTCGGACCCCTCCCGCCCCCGCCGCATCACGACGAGCGTGGACACGTTCCGCTTCTTCAGGTAACGGTGCCTGGCACCGTTTTTTACCCCCTTTTACAGACGGGTTACGCCGCGGGGGGCTCGGGCGTCGTTCAATGAGGGTGTCGACAGGCACCGGTTTTCTCGACGAACGGAGCGCCACGATGCCCACACTTCCCTATCGAACCCTCGCCGTCCTCGGCCTCCTCGCCGCGCCGGCCGCGGCCCAACAGGGCGGGCCCGCGCTGCGAATCGAGTCCTGCTCGCACATCGTCATCCCGCAGTCGCGCGGCTTCGCGCTGAACCAGGGCGACGCCGCCATCCGGATCGAGTCTGTCGCGGCCGACGTCAAGATCCTCGAGCAGGCCGCGGCGACGACGCTCGACGTCACCCTCCGGAACCCCGGCCGCCGTCAAGCCGAGGCCGTCCTCCTCCTCCCGGTGCCGGACGGCGCGGCCGTGAGCGGATTCTCGTTCGACGGCCCGTCGCCCGAGCCCACCGCGCGCCTCCTCCCCGCCGACGAGGCGCGCCGCCTCTACGAAGCGATCGTCGCGAAGATCCGCGACCCGGCGCTCCTCGAGTTCGCCGGCTTCCGCCTCATCCGCACGAGCGTATTCCCCGTCCCGCCCGGCGGAACGCAGCGCCTGAGGCTCAACTACGAGCAGGTCCTTCCCGCCGACGGCCCGCGCGTCGACTACGTCCTCCCGCGGAGCGAGTCGCTCGACGACCGCTGCCCGTGGCGCATCGTCGTCGACGTCTCCTCCAAGTCCGCCATCTCGACCGTCTACTCGCCGAGCCACGACATCCGCACGCGGCGGCTCACGAAGAACCGCGTCCTCGTCGAGACGACGTCGACCGCCGCGCTCGAGCCCGGGCCCTTCCTCCTCTCGGTCCTCCGGGAGGGCGACGCCGTCACGGCCTCCCTCTTCTCGTACCCCGACCCCAAAGTCAGAGGCGGCTACTTCCTCCTCGTCGCGGGACTCCCGGCCGACCTCGCCGCGGCGCAGAAGAAGAGCCGCCTCGCGCGCGAGGTCATCGTCGTCGTCGACCGCTCGGGCAGCATGGCCGGCCTGAAGATGGACCAGGTCCGCGCCGCGGCCCTCCAGGTGATCGAGGGCCTCGAGGACGGCGAGGCGTTCAACATCGTCGACTACTCGAGCGCGGTCTCGCTCTTCGCGCCGCGTCCGGTCGTGAAGGACGCGAAAACGACGGCGGACGCCAGGGCCTATCTCGCCTCGCTCCGACCGACCGGCGGGACGAACATCCACGACGCGCTTCTCGAGGCGCTCCGCCAGGAAAAGAGCCAAGGGTCCGGAAAGCGCCTCCCGATCGTCCTCTTTCTCACCGACGGGCTCCCGACCGTGGGGAGAACCGCCGAGAAGGACATCCGCGAGATGGTCGAGAAGGCGAACGCGTCCGAGCGCCGCATCTTCACGTTCGGCGTCGGGAGCGACGTCAACGCTCCGCTCCTCGACCGCGTCGCCGAGGCGACGCGTGCGCGGAGCACGTACGTCCTTCCCGGCGAGGACGTCGAGGTGAAGGTCGGGAACGTCTTCCAGCAGCTCTTCGGCCCCGTCCTCGCGGCGCCGGTCCTCGAGACCGTCGACGAGGGCGGCGCCCTCACGACGCGGCGCGTCCGCGAGGTCGTCCCATCGCGCATGCCCGACCTCTTCGAGGGCGACCAGCTCGTCGTCCTCGGCCAGTACGCGGGCGACCGGCCTCTGTCGTTCCGCCTCCGCGGCGACTTCCTCGGCGCGGCGAAGGCGTTCACGTTCGAGTTCGACCTCGCGACCGCCACGACGCGGAACGCGTTCGTCCCGCGCCTCTGGGCGAGCCGACGGATCGCGGAATTGGTCGATCAGATCCGCCAGGCGGGCGCCGAAGTCGCCTCCGGGCCTCTCGCGGCGGGCTCGACCGTCTTCACGGACCCGAAGCTCCGCGAGCTGACCGACGAGATCGTCCGCCTCTCGACCGAGTTCGGCGTCCTCTCGGAGTACACGTCGTTCCTCGCGACCGAGGGCGCCGCCCTCGAGAACCTCTCGGCCGCCGTCGACACCTGCCGGGAACTCCTCGACACGCGCGCGGTCGGACGAAGGAGCGGCGACTGGGCGGTCAACCAGTCGATCAACATCATGGAGCAGAAGTCCCAGACGTGGCGCAACTACTCGAACGGCTTCCTCGACGAGAAGCTCAACCGCGTCGAGGTCGCGGGCGTCCGCCAGGTGTGCGACCGCACTTTCTTCCGCCGGGGGTCGAGCTGGATCGACGCGAACGTCCTCCCGAACGCGGCGCTCGTCGTGCCCGACGAGGTGATCGAGTTCGGCACCGAGGCGCACGGCCGCCTCGTCGACGCGCTCGTGAAGGAGGGCCGCCCGGGGCTCATCATGCTGCCCGGCGACATCTTCTTGAAGCGAGGCGACAAGACCGTCCTCGTGAAGAACCCCGGCAATTGACTCCCGAAAGGCAACGACCATGACCCCCTTCTTCGCTTCGATCCTCCTCGCCGCCACGGCAACCGTCGCCTGCGGCGACGCGGCACCCGCCGCGAAGCCGGTCGACCTCGCGATCTGCCTCGACACGAGCGGCAGCATGAACGGGCTCATCGACTCCGCGCGGCAGAAGATCTGGTCGATCGTGAACGACCTCGCGCTCGCGCGGCCGACGCCCCGGCTCCGCGTCGCTCTCCTCACGTTCGGGAACGACGGGCACCGGGCCGAGGCGGGCTGGGTGAACGTCGACTGCCCGTTCACCGAGGACCTCGACCTCGTCTCGCAAAGGCTCTTCGCGCTGACGACGAACGGCGGCACGGAGTACGTGGGCCGCGTGGTGCGCGTCGCCGTCGACCAGCTCGACTGGTCGAGCGGCTCGGGCGCGCTGAAGATCCTCGTCGTCGCCGGAAACGAATCGGCCGATCAGGACCCCGAGGTGCCCTTCCGCGACGCGAGCCGGCTCGCCATCTCGCGCGACGTCGTCGTCAACTCGATCTACTGCGGGAACGGCGCCGACAACCTCGCTCCGGCGTGGCGCGAGGTCGCGACGCTCGCCGACGGGCGGTTCGCCTCGATCGACCAAAACGGGACGGTGGCCGTGCCGAGCCCGTTCGACGCCGACATCGCGAAGCTCGGCACGGACCTCAACGGGACCTACCTCGCGAACGGAAAGGCGGGCCTCGAGGGCTGCTCGAACCAGACAGTGCAGGACCAGAACGCAGCGTCGCTCAACACCGCCGCCGCCGCGGGCCGCGCCGCGTCGAAAGCGAGCGCTCTCTACCGCTGCTCGTGGGACCTCGTGGACGCCTGCCGCGACGAGGCATTCGACCTCGCGACGGTGAAGGAGGAAGACCTTCCGGAGGAGATGCGGAAGATGACCCTCGGGGAGCGAAAGGCGCACGTCGAGAAAAAGCGCCTCGAGCGCGAGGCGATCCAGATGAAGATCGCGGACCTCGCGGCGAAGCGGAACGCCTTCGTCGCGGAGGAGATGAAGAAGTCCGCGAACGAGGGCGATCGCGCGTTCGATCTCGCCGTGAGGTCGGCGATCCGAGCCCAGGCCGAGGCGAAGGGCTTCCGGTTCGAGGCCGAGGCGGCCGTCGTATCATCGACCGAGGAGAGCCGGACCGGCTCCCGCTGACACGCGATCGAAGATGCCTTCCTCCCCGCCCGCCATTCTCGTCGTCGAGGACGACCCGGCGATCCGCCGCGGCCTCGCCGACGCGCTGCGCTACGGCGGCTACGCCGTTCACGAGTGCGCCGACGGCGACGCGGCGGTCAAGACCGCGATCGGCGTCGCCGTCGACCTCGTCCTCCTCGACGTCGTGCTGCCGAAGAAGGACGGCTTCGCCGTGCTCGACGAGATCCGGCGGGCGCGCCCCACGCTTCCCGTCATCATGGTCACGGCCCGCGGGTCCGAGTCCGACCGGGTCGACGGCCTCCGGAACGGCGCCGACGATTACGTCGTGAAGCCGTTCAGCCCGAAAGAGCTGCTCGCGCGCGTCGCGGCCGTGCTCCGGCGGTCGCCCGAGCGGCCGCTCGACGTCGCGACGGTCGAGATCGCGGGCCGGACGATCGACTTCGCTCGCCGCGAGATCCGGCACGGCGACGGCTCGGCTCTGGCCCTCTCCGAGCGCGAGGCCGAGCTCCTCCGCTACCTCGTCGCGTCGCCCGGCCGCGCCGTCTCCCGCGAGGAGCTGCTCCGGAGCGTCTGGGGCCTCGACCCGCGCGGCGTCGAGACACGGACGGTCGACATGCACGTCGCCCGTCTCCGGGAGAAGCTCCGCGACGACCCGGCCGAGCCGAGCGTCGTCGTCACCGTGCGGTCGAAGGGCTACATGCTCGCGCGGGCCAAGGGGGGCTCGCCGTGAGACGGTCGCGGCGGTCGTGGTGGTGGGCGTTCGGCGTCTCGTCCGCCGCGGTCGCGGGAGCCCTCCTCTGGATCACGGTCACGCTGCTTAGGACCGAGCGCGCCGAGCTTCGCGCCCGCGAAGCGGGCCAGGCGCTCTGGTGGATGGACGGATTCGTCGCGCCGTTCCTCGTGAAAGAGGCAAGCCGCCCGTACTTCGAGTACTCGGCCTACTACCCGCAGCAGACCGCCTACACGCGGATGCTGAGCGAGATCCGGCCGGGCGAGGTCCTGACGCCGTCGCAGCTCCTCGCCACGCGGAGCGAGTTCGTGCGGCTCCACTTCCAGTTCCACCCCGAGCGCGGGCTCTCGTCGCCCGAGGTCCCGACGGGGAATCATCTCGATCTCGCCGAGGCGACGATCCTCTCGCGCGAGACGGTCGAGAAGAACGAGCGCGCGCTCGCCGAGATCGGGAGGATGCTCTCGCCGGACGACGTCCGCGCGCGGATCCTCGAGGTCGAAGGACGGCTCGAGCGACTCCTCCGCGAGGGCCCCTCCGGAGGCGCGGCGCGCGCGGACTCGCCCGCTCCCGACGCCGCCCGGCAGGAGTTCCGCGGCCGCGCGCAGACGGTCTACTCCTCGAAATGGGCTGAGGCGCAGGACGGCGTCGCGCGCGTCGAGCACGGACCGCTCGTCGCGTTCTGGACCGGCCGGGAGGACTCGCTCGTCTTCGCCCGGCGCGTGCGGCTCCCCGACGTCGAGATCGTGCAGGGCTTCCTCGCGGACTGGCCGCGGCTCAAGGACGCGCTCCTCGAGCAGGTGAGCGGGATCTTCCCGAAGGCCCGGCTTCTCCCCGCGCCGGACGAGGCGGCCGCGGGCGGCGCCGCGAGCCGCCTTCTCGCGAACGTCCCGGTCGTACTCGAGACGGGCGACGAGTGCCTCGCGCCGGTCCCGTGGCTCACGCCAGCCCGCGCGACCATCGCGTTCGCGTGGATCGCCGTGATCGCGGCGGGCATCGCGACGGCGCTGACGCTCCGCTCGAGCGTCCTCTTCGGCGAGGAGCGGAGCCGGTTCGCCTCCGCGGTGACGCACGAGCTCAGGACCCCTCTCACGACGTTCCGGATGTACAGCGAGATGCTGGCCGACGGCATGGTCGAGGGCGAAGAGCGGCGGGCGGAGTACCACGCGACGCTGAAGCGCGAGTCGGAGCGGCTCTCGCGGCTCGTCGAGAGCGTCCTCGCCTACGCGCGGATCGAGGAGGGAAAAAAGCCGGCCTCTCGGCGCGAGCGGATGCCGGCCGGAGCGCTCCTCGAGCGCGTCGCACCCGCGCTCAAAGACCGCGCGCGCGACGCGGGCCTCGAACTCGTCGTCTCGTGCGACGGCGCCGCGGGGGCCGCCGTCGCCGCCGACGCGGACGCGGTCGGCCAGATCCTCTTCAACCTCGTGGACAACGCGTGCAAGTACGCCGCGCCGTCCCGCGTCCCGCGGATCGACATCGAGGCCGCGCGCGAGAACGGTCTCGTCCTCTTCCGCGTCCGCGACCACGGTCCGGGCGTCGCGCGCGAGCACGCGTCGCGGATCTTCGAGCCGTTCGACCGCGGCGGCGTCCCGTCCGGCGACGCCGCGCGTCCCGGCGTCGGCCTCGGCCTCGCGCTCTCGCGCGGGCTCGCGCGCGACCAGGGCGGCGATCTCACGCTCGACGCGCCGGCGGGCGGCCCCGGCGCGCGATTCACGCTCCGGCTGCCGGAGGCGCCGGGCTCCGGCTCGCACGTCTGAGCCGGCCGGAGCGCCCTCTCTCGCAGAGGCGCGCCGCGGCCGACGCCGATCGCCGGCTCGAAGAACGCCGCGCCCCCGCCGTTCGCGAGCGGCCTTCGCGATCACGATCTTCGGTTTCGGGGAAACAGGTCGTCGCGGTCTCGACCGGCGCTCCTCATCGCCACCCCGACTGCGCCGGATCGAGCGCCCAGTCGGCGCCGAAGAACCCGGCGCCGCGCACGCCCGAGTACCCCGTAGAGAGCATCTCGGCGCCGATCACGATCCAGTCGGGGTACGCGATCCCCGAGACGAAGTACGGGAGCTGCTCCGTGAGCCGCATCCCGAGGAGGCCGGTACCCGAGACGACGCCCGCGCTCGCGACGCCGCTGCCGGAGCGCGGCCGGACGAAGAGGCACGCGAGGTCGGGGCCCTCGAGAGTCCTTTCCCCGACGCCGATCCGTCCGCGCCGCACGTCGATCGGGCACTCGCCGAGCACCGCGCGCCACGCGCCGTTCGTGTCGGCGTTGCCGTAGAGGACGACGTTTCGGTCGGGCTCCGCGGCCGGATCGAAGAGCGAGTCCGGGACGATCTCGCACCCCCCGTTCCCGCGGTAGAAGAACTGCTCGGCGTCGTAGCGCGCCTTCGCGAACGCCCACGCGTCGTCGTCGTCCGTTCCGCGCGTGCCGTAGACGAGGACCATCCGGTTCCGGAAGGCGTCCTTGAACGGGCCGGCGCGGTGCGGCCCCTTCCGCGCCGGCTTCCTCTCGGGCGCGAGGCCCCACGCGCGCCCGGCCGAGCGCTCGAGCCGCGCGACTTTGGCGTCGGAGGCGATGGTCTCCCCGTCGATCACGATCTCGAAAGGGCCCTCGCCCGGGAATCCTTCGAGATCGAACGCGATGGCGGCGACGTTCTCCGTCTTCGCCTCGACCCGCCTCTTCCCGGCGTCGACCGCCGCCTCGACGCGGCTCTTCTCGAGCGAGCGCTCCTGCGTCTCGATCGTGACGAAGGCCCGCGACGCCGAGAGCCCCGGATTCACGGTCGAGAACGCGACCGTCGTCGCGTCCTTTTTCTCCGGAAGAGCGTTTTGACCCAGGAACTCGAAGAGCGGCGGCCAGTCGACGCAGGCGTTCCCCCACCAGTGGCCGGCGCCTTTCTTCTCGAAGTACGCGAAGTTCGAATGGAACTCCGCGAGCCGCGCCCTCATCGCGCGCGCGAGACCGACCGGGACCGTCTCGTCGGAATCGCCGTGAAGGACGTAGACGCCTTGCCCCTCGAAGTTCTCGTCGAGGAGCCGGGTGCGGCTCGCGTTCGCCGCGCGCGAGAGGATCGCGCCGACCGGATTCGCTTCCGGAATCGCCTCCGCGCCCGTGTACGCCCAGAAATCGCTCCACCCCGCGCTCGGCGCGATCGCCGCGAAGCGCCCCGGGAACTGGGCGCCGAGGATCCACGTGCCGTGCCCCCCCATCGAGTGCCCGGTGAGGTACGTCCGCCGCGGATCCGTCCCGAAGAGCCGCTCCGCGCGCTCCAGGACTTCGATCGCGTCGAGACGCCCCCAATCCTCCCAGTCGAATCCGAAGGGCCGCCGGTTGGTGGGCGCGACGATCGTCACGCCGTCGCGCGGCGGATAGCACGCGGCCTGCCCGCTCGCCTCGACGCCGGCGCCGTGGAGCGTGAGGACGAGGCCCGGCCTCGCCCCCTCCGGAGCGTCTGACGCCGGCACGACTGAGAAGTACTGGACGCTGCCGTCGATCCCGCTCACGAACGTGCGGCGGTGGGGCTCCGACGCCTTCCTCACGGCGACGGCCCTCTCGAGCGCGTGGATCTCGCGGCCGGACGCGTCGCGCAGCGCGAATCGTGCCGGCGTCTCGGTCCCGGCGCCCTCGGGCGCGACGAGATCCACGGCAACGCGCCGGACCGAGAGCGGCGGCAGCGGAGGGAGAGCGGTCTCGCGGGCGGCGCCGCCCGCGGAGGCGGACACGACGAGTCCCTTTCGCCACTCGTCGCTCGCGTTGAGAAGCGTGAGCCCCGCCACGAAGGGCTCTTTCTCTCCCACCAGGAGATCGGGAAGGAGGACGTTTCGCTCGTCGAACGACACCTCGGCGTCGGGCGGGACGAGCTTCGCCAGGACGCGGCCCCGCCCGCCCTTGAACAAGAACTCGTTCCGCCCCTTCTTCAGGCGGACCGGCACCCGGACGAACCCGAGGTCGTAGACGTCGCCCGCGCGCGCCTCCCCGTTCACGTAGACGTGGCGGTGGCCCCGAGCGTCGAGGAGGAAAACGCCCGCCTCCTCGGCGTCGACCGTCGCGAACGCGTAGCCACCGCGGAGCGGGATCGCCCCGTCCTCGCGAGCCGCTGCGTTTCTCCACGAGCGCCGCGAGCCGTCCTTCAGCGCCACCTCGCCGCCGTCGCGAGGCTCCGAGAAGCCGCCCCGCACGCGCTCGAGCTCGACCGGATCGAGGACGACGGGCGAGCGCGACCCGCCGCCCACGCCCTCGATCACGAGCGCGGAGCCGATCGGGATCTCCGTCTCTCCGCCTTCGGCGAGCACGAGGGAAATCGTGACGGCGTGAACGAGCGAGCGCACCGGCATCGGGAGCACCTCCGAGGCCCAGAGCGTATCAGGAGGCCCGTTGCCACCATCTCCGACAATCTGTAGGATTTACGCCTTGGCCGCCGGAGGTTCGATCATGCCGATCACGCTCGTCGCTCTCGCCGCCGCACTCGCCGCCGCTGGCCCCGCGTTCGAGGAGCGCGTGGTCGCCGGGGGCGGCGCGGGCGACTTCATGGAGGTGCGCCACGCCGTCCTCCGCGGGACGAGCTTCGAGATCGGAAAGAAGCTCGCCGAGATCGCGAAGGAGCGGTTCGGATCCGGACCGTCGGCGTCGCGCGACCGCACGGTCACGCGCGCGCAGCGCGAGTTCCTCGCGCGGAACTGGCCCGCGCAGCTCGAGCGGATGCGCGGCGTCGCGGCGTTCCACGCCGGGGATCCGGACGACGACGCGACCGACTACTCGAGCCTTCCGTATCTCCTCGGTCCACCGGGCGGCTGCTCTGTCTTCTTCGTCCCGCCGTCCCGCATGAAGGGCGGCGCGGGCGTCCTCAGCCGGAACTACGACTTCACGACCGGGACGATCGACGGCCGCGCCGCGTCGAAGGACGCGCCGGCCTGCACCTCGCGACCGATCGTCCTCGAGACCCACCCGACCGGCGGCGCCTTCTCGTCGATCGCCGTCGTGAGCTACGACCTCCTCGGGGCCGCGATCGACGGGATCAACTCGGAGGGGCTCGCGGTCGCGCTCCTCGCCGACGACGAAGTGACGTCGCGATTCACGACCGAGCCGACGCGGGAGCCGGCGGTGGGGCTCTGCGAGATCGAGGTGCCGCGCTTCCTCCTCGACACGTGCGCCACCGCGAAGGAAGCGCGCGCGGCCCTCCTCGCGACGCGGCAGTACTACTCGTTCGTGCCGTGCCACTACATCGTGGCCGACCGCCACGGCGATTCCTTCGTCTTCGAGTGGTCGCCGGTGAGGAACCGCGCGCACGTCATCGACGGAGGAGGCGCGCCGCAGATCTCGACGAACTTCATGCTCCACCTCCATCCGCCCGCGAAGGGGCTGCCGGAGGAATCCGCGCCTTACGGCAACTTCGCGCGCTACGCGGCGATCGCCGCGAGTATCGGCGGGAGGGAGCCTCTCGGACTCGACGACATCCGGGACTCGGCCGCCCGCGTCGCAGCGCGCGAGAAGGCCGGTCCGGACCGTCCCGCCGGGCGCACGCTCTGGCACGCGCTGTATTTCCCCGAGGCGCGGAAGGTCGAGATCGACTTCTATCTCGGCGAGGGAGGCGACGACGGACGAGGCCGGCGGTCGGGCTATGTCGAGTTCGCCCTGCGCGAGTAGCCCGCATCGTTCACGAGGTCAGCGGCCGAACCGAGCAGTTCGGCCACGAATCGCAACGCGGAGGCGAAGCGAGCGGGTCTGCGAGTGGCACTGCCTGCTTCTGGTCGAGGGATCGGCGCCGACTCCCGGCCAGTACCGCTCGGCTTCGCGAATAACGCGGGCTAGAGCGCCGCCACCTCGCAGAAGCACTTGATGACGCCCTTTCCGGCGGTGAGCGTCTCGAAGAGCTGCCGGAAGTTCTCGAGGCCGGCGACGCGGTGCGTCAGGAGCTTCGCGAGCCAGCCCGGGTACTCCGCCTCGCACTGCGCGAGGTCCTTCGCGCCCGTCTCGAAGTACTCCCTGTTCGCGTTGACGGTGCCGACCATGACCTTGTTGCCGAGGACGAAGTCGAGGTTGATCTTGTCGGCCGGCACCTCGAGCTTCCGGTCGCCGCCGGTGACGCTCGAGAGGACGAGGACGCCGTTCTTCGCGAGGGCGCTCATGGCCTCGAACGCGAGCGGCGAGAACCCCGACGCCTCGAAGATGAGGTCGAACGGCCCGTCGCGGCGCGCCGCCTCGAGAATCGGCACGTCGGTCGTCGTCACGTAGCGGGCGCCCAGCTCCTCGACGAGGTTCGAGTTGAGGTACGGCTTCGGGGTCTTGCCGAACGTCGTGACGTCGACGCCGCGGAGCTTGAGCCCCATCGTGGCGAGGAGCCCGACCGTGCCAGCGCCGAGCACGGCCGCGCGGCGCGGCCGCCAGACGCGGAGGCGCCGCTGGATCTCGTAGGCCTGGCCGATCCCCTTCTCGATGACCGAAGTCGGCTCGAGGAGGACTCCCACCTCGCGCAGCTCGCGCGGTACCTTGACGATGTACTCCGGATCGTCGACGTAGTACTCCGTGAGGTAGCCGTGGCGCAGGTTGATGCCGCGCTCGAAGTACGTGTCGTCGGTCGTCATGTCGTACGTGCCGATCCGGTCGTAGAGGCTCGAGCCCGGCCGCCGGACTGTGGCGACGACGTAGTCCCCGGGCTTGAGCTCCGTGACCTTCGGGCCGACCGCCTCGACGCGGCCGAAGCTCTCGTGGCCGATGACGAGGACGTCCGCGCCCGGCGGCGCCGCCCCGTACTCCGCCGCGTTGATCTCCTTGTCGGTTCCGTCGACGCCGACGCGGAGCACGCGCACGAGGACGCCGCGGCCGCCGGGGACTTCCTCGAGCTCGGGCTTCGGAAGCTCGGCGAGGTGGACTGAGTTCTTGCGGCCGGGGACGACGGCGATGGCTTTCATGGCGGGCGGTGGCTCCTCGGGCAGAGGGGGATCGGAACGCTCCTTGGATTCCGCGGCACGCCGTCCGTTTCACTCGGAGGCCGAGGATCGGAAGGAGGGTGATCCCTCGTGACGGCCCGCGTCGCGCCGTTCGGACGGCTCCCCGGGGGCCGGACCATCGAGCGGTTCACGATCGCCTCCGGCGCGATCGAGGCGGACGTGATCCCGTTCGGGGCCACGCTCGTCGCGATCCGCGTGCCCGACCTCCGGGGGCGGCCGGGCGACGTCGTCCTCGGCTTCGACTCGATCGAACCGTACCTCGGCCCGTGCGGGTACATGGGCGCGGTCGTCGGACGGTCGGCGAACCGCATCGCGCAAGGCCGCGCCGTCGTCGCCGGTCGGGAAGTCCGCTTGACGCCGAACGAGCCGCCCCACCACCTTCACGGCGGGGCGGCCGGCTTCGACAAGAAGCTGTGGCGCGTCGACGGGACGACGCCTTCGTCCGTCCGATTCTCGCTCACGAGCCCCGACGGCGACGAGGGTTATCCGGGGCGCCTCGAGATCCGGGTCACCTACGAGGCGATCCCGGGCTCGGGACTCCGCTTCGACCACGAGGCGACGTGCGACCGGCCGACGATCGTGAACCCGGCCCAGCACGCGTACTTCCATCTCGGCGACGGGGGCGCGACGGTCGTCGCGAGCCACGTCCTTTCGATCCGCTCGTCTCTCATGACGCCCGCGGACGAGGCGGGAATCCCCACGGGCGAGATCGCGAGCGTCGAGGGGACGCCGTACGATTTCCGGACGCCGGCGGTCCTCGGGCCGAGGATCGCCGCGATCGGCGGCGGATTCGACCGGAACTTCGTTGTCGCGGACGGGGAGAGCGGCGGCCTCCTCCCGGCGGCGCGGCTCGAGGATCATTCGGCAGGGCGGCGGCTCGAGATCCTCACGACGCGGCCCGGGCTCCAGCTCTACACCGCGGGCCGATTCGACGGGAGCCTCGTCGGCCGCGGCGGCGCTCGTTATCGCGCGTTCCACGGCGTCGCGCTCGAGGCGCAGGGGTTTCCCGACGCGCCGAACCACGATCGCTTTCCGCGGACGACGATCGCGGCGGGCGAGACGGCCTCGGGCTCGACCGTCTACCGCTTCTCCTCCGGCTGAGCCGGTCCTTCCCCGCCCGAGATCTCGCGCAGCTCGGCGTCGACCTTGGCGAGCTCGGCTTTCAGGATCGCGAGCGCCTCGTTGCAGCTCTCGATCTGTCCCGACTTCCCGAGCATCTCGAGCTCGCGGGCAGCCTCGAACGCGGCGTAGGCGCAGAAGTTGCCGACCGAGCCCTTGAGAGTGTGGGCGCCGCGGTCCACTCCCGGCGCGTCTCCTCGGGCGATGGCGTCGGAGATCCCCGACACGAGCTTCGGGCAATCCTCGCGGAAAAGGCGGATCAGCTCGGAGAGGAGATCGCGGTCGTTGTCGACCCGATCGAGAAGCGCCTTCCGGTCGATCGCGACCGGCGACGGGCCCGCGGGCGCGTCGGGGACGCTCGGCCCGTCCTTCGGGCCGAGCGCGCTCTCGATCGCGCGGAAGAGGGCCGCGAGGTCGATCGGCTTTGTCACGTAGCCGTCCATCCCGGCCTCGAAGCAGCGCTCGCGGTAGCCCTTCATGACGTGCGCCGTCACCGCGATGATCGGCGTCCTGCGGCCGAGCGAACGCTCGCGCTGGCGGATGAGCCGCGTCGCGTCGAAACCGCTCATCTCGGGCATCTGCACGTCCATCAGGACGAGGTCGAACGCCTCCTTGTCCGCGAGGTCGACCGCCTCCATCCCGGTCCCCGCCACGACGACGGCGTGCCCTTCCCGCTCGAGGAGCCGCCGCACGACGAGCTGGTTCACCGGGTTGTCCTCGGCGACGAGAATCCGGAGCGACCGCCGGTCGCGCTCGCCGTTTTCGCCGTTCAAGCTCGCCATGTCGCCTCGAACGCTTCCTCCGAAACCGAGTCCGGTCAGGGTGATCGGTCAGATGGGCGGCGGGGATTGAGTCTCGAAGCACCCCTTCTCTCGACGCCGGCCGGCCCCAGCCGGACTCGGGCGTCGGGCCGGCACGAAACGCCCGGCAGGCGTCGCCTTTCGCCAAGGAAGGGCAAGAGCCACTTCTTCGCAAGACGAAGAGTGGCGGGGGTTTGAGCCCCAACCGCCCCGGCTCAGCCTTTCGCGCGCTCAGGGCCAGGCGCGGCGCTCGTCCGACCCCGGTCCGGGGACCTCGATCCGCACGTCCTCGCGCGCCGGCAGCCGCTCCGCCACGTCGCGGCCGTTCATGAGCTCCACTCGGAACGCGACCGCCTCGCCCGGCGAAACGGGGCCCAGGAGGCCGAGCGGCACGCGGACCTCGATCGACGAGTCGGCCGCGGCCTCGACACCCTCGGCGTCCGTGGAAACGGCGCCGCCGGGCCCGAGCGTCACGCGGACGCGCCGCTCGACCGGCTCCGCGAACGCGATCGCGACCGCCCGCGGCGGCGCCGCGATCGCGGACGGGCCCTCCTTCGCGTCGATGCGGAAGACGAGGGAGTCCGCGGCGAACCCGAAGAAGACGCGCTCGACCGCGCTCTTCTCCCCCCGGGCCATCGACCCGTACGCCCGGTGCGGCTCGAGCCGCCCGGCGGCGTGCCACTCGATCCAGGAGCCGCGGCCGTCGATCCGGACGTCGAGTCGCCCGCCCGGCTCCTCGTACGCCGAGCCCCTGCGGCGGGTGATCGGTTTCCGGAGGAAGCCCGGCGGCTCGAGCCCCGCGGCGAGGCAGGCGCTCGACAGATGCGTGCGGAAGAGCGCGTCCCACTCGTCGTCGAATCCGGACGTGTGCTCGTCGCCGAACCACCAGTACCAGTCGCTGCCCTCGGCGACGAGGATCTCCTCGAGAGCGACGCGGCGCGACTCCTCCGACACGCGCGCGTCCGGGCGCGCGAGCTTCTCGAGGACGCGCCGCCGAGTCCGGTAGAGCGCTTCCCACGCTCGGCGGTCCTCCGCGTGGCCCATCCAGATCGAGAAGTTCGCGCCGATCCACGAGCCCGCGAAGAGCCGGGGGATCGCCTTCTCCGGCGGACGGGCGCTGAGCTCGTCGGAGATCGTCACCGTCTCCACGTCGCGCTCGGACTCAAGCGCGTCGTAGAGGCGCCCGAGGAACTCGACCCCCTGTCCGGGGTAGTGCTCCCAGCAGTTCTCGCCGTCGAGGATGACGGGCACGAGAGCGGACGGGAGCCCGCTTCCGTCCCGGATCGCGCGGACGCGCCGCAGGAAGTCGTCGACGGCCGCGGCGGCGGGGCGCCGCTGGTACTCGAAGCCGATGAGGTCGGAGAGCCGGCGGTCGCGGAAGACGATCGAGATCGAGCCGTTGGCGGCCCGGTACGGGCGGTAGAGGACGTCCGGCCGCGTCGCGAGACCGTCGGCGTCGCGCGGGAGGTCGATCCCGAGCGACCTCGCGAGGACGCCCTCGTCCGACGCGATCCACTCGATCTTCTCCTCCGCGAAGAGGCGCGCCGCGGCCTCGCTCACGGAGCCCTCGGCCGGCCACATTCCGCGCGGCGGCCGCCCGAACCGGCGCGCGTGCGACTCGATCGCACGCCGCACCTGGACGCGGGCGTCGTCCGCGAGGCTCTCCCAATCCTCCGGGAGCGACGCGTCCGGCATCGCCTCGCGAAGGGAGCGCGGATCGAGAAGGAGCGGGAGGATCGGGTGATAGTGCGGCGTCGACGTCAGCTCCACGCGGCCGCTCGACTCGAGGCCGGCATAGAGCGGGAGGACCCTCGCGGCGACCTCGCGCTGCCGCGCGAGGACGACGAGCTTTTCCTCTTCGGAGAATCCGGCGCCCTTCGCGAAAAGCGGCTCGAGCGCGGCGTCGCCGCGGACGACGAGCGGGTGGAACCAGGCAAGGTTGTGCCAGACCTGGAGGTCCCGGAAGTCGCGCTCGGCGAAGCGGCTCGCGGCCTTCTCCGCGGAGACCTGGCCGGCGGTCCGCATCCGGTAGAGCTCCCGATACCTCGGGTTCGCCTCGATCGCGGTCGCCCGCGGCGCGGCGAAGAAGTGCGTGAGGACGTAGTGGCGCTCGGCGGGAGAAAGGTCCCCGGGCCGCTTCCGCGCCGCCTCGAGCGCCGGATCGACGGACTTTCCGGCCACGATCGCCTCGAGCTGGTCGAGGAGCGAAGGGACGAGGTTGAAGGTCGCCCGGATCCCATTCCTCGCGGCGAGGAGGAGCGCCATGCCCGGATAGTCGCGAGTCGCGTGGAGGCGGGCCCACGGCATCGCCGCCCGTCCCGTCGCCGGATCAACGTAGGGCGGCTGGTGGTGGTGCCAGAGGAAAGCGAGCGCGACCCGGCCCATCTCAGGTCGTCATGCGGCTCGCGGGCGGCTCGGCCGGCATCTTCGGGATGACCACGATGCCGCTGTCGGTCACGAAGAAGCGCTTCTTGTCGCGCTCGAGGTCGTAGCCGACGAGGTCGCCGTCCGCGATCCGGACGTTCTTGTCGATGATGGCCCTCCGGACGCGGGCGTAGCGGCCGATGTCGCAGTCGTCCATGATGATCGAGTCGCGCACCTCGGCGTAGCTGTGGACGTGAACGCCGCGCGACAAAACCGACTGATGGACGAGGCCGCCGCTCACGATGCAGCCGTCGCTGATGACCGAGTTGATCGCGCGTCCCTGCCGCGACACCTCGTCGAGGACGAATTTCGCGGGCGGGGCGAACGTCGTCACCGTCCGGATCGGCCACTCCTTCTGGTACAGGTTGAACTCGGGCTTCACGCGGCGGAGATCCATGTTGGCCTCGTAGTACGCGTCGATCGTGCCCACGTCGCGCCAGTAGTCGTTCTTCTCGCCCGGAGGCAGGCCCGGGACCTGGTTCGTCGTGAAGTCGTAGGCGTAGAGCTTTCCGCGCTTCACCATCTCGGGGAGGATGTCGTTGCCGAAATCGTGCTTCGAGGCCGGGTTCCTCGAGTCCTCGGTCAAAACCTCCTTCAGGAGCTCGGCGGGGAACACGTAGTTCCCCATCGAGGCGAGGACCTTCGCCGGATTCCCCGGCATCGGCTTCGCCGTCGCCGGCTTCTCGAGAAAGCTCGTGACGCGCCCGACCTCGTCGGTCTCGAGGATCCCGAACTGGCTCGACTCCTCGATCGGGACCGGGATGGCCGCGACCGTGCACTCGGCGCCCGCGTCCACGTGGAATCCGATCATTTGCCGCACGTCCATCTTGTAGACGTGGTCCCCGCCGAAGACGGCCACGAACTGGGCGTGCGAGTCGTCGATCAGGTTCAGGTTCTGGAAGATCGCGTCGGCCGTCCCGAGGTACCAGGAGTCGCCGGTCCGCATCTGAGCCGGCACCGGGATGATGAACTGGTCGCGGAGAAAGGACGCGATCCACCAGCCGCGCCGGATGTGCTCGACGAGCGACTGCGCCATGAACTGCGTCAGGACGTAGATCGCGAAGATCTCGGAATTCACGAAGTTGGACAGGACGAAGTCGATGATCCGGTACTTGCCTCCGAACGGCACCGCGGGCTTCGCCCTCTCGGTCGTGAGCGGGCCGAGGCGCGTTCCCTTCCCGCCCGCCATGATCATCGCCAGCGTCTGGATCATCGGTCTCCCTCCACGACCTCCTCCACGGACTCGAGGAGCCCTGAGAAGGCGCGGTAGTCGATCTCAGGGAAGAGCGGGTCGAGCCGCTCGCACTCGGCGAGGAGCCGCTCGTCCGGGCGCCCGGCGCGGAGCGAGGCCTCGAGCCCGAGGAACCGCGAGACGTGGTCGCGGAAGCGTTTCTCGGCGTAGGGGACCGCGGTCCCCATGGTCATGACGAAGGGCCAGTCGCTCGACGCCGCGAGGAGGCACTCGCGCGCCATCTGGTTCAGGGTGCGGAGGACGATTCCATCCGCGGCGGAGAAGTCGCGCGCTGCCTCGGCCATGCGGTCCTCGACGTGGTGGAGATGCCGGTAGATCCAGTCGTTCGCGCCGTTCAGCCAGACGAACGAGTATCCCCCGTCACCCCACGAAGAGGGGTGCGGCTCCGCCACGTCCCCGGGCTCGCCCGCTCTTTCGAGGAAGGCCGCCGGCGACTCCGGGCGCAGGACCGGATCCGCAATGGCGGAGGCCCGGCGATAGAAGCACTCGAGGAAGAGCGGCCCCTCGAACCACCAGTGGCCGAAGAGCTCGGCGTCGTACGGCGACAGGACGAACGGCTCCTTTCCGAACAGGCCGGCGAGATGCGCGACCTGGCGCTCGCGGTTGAAGAGGAAGTTGCCCGCGTGCTCGTCCGCGCGAGCGGCGGCGGCCGCCGGATCGTACGGCATCTTGAGGCCGAGATCGACGTCGCCCGTCACCCGGTGGTACTTGAGGCCGAGGTTCCGCCTCACACCGTCCGAGTGGAGGTACCTCCGGATGCGGGCGTACGGCGCGTCGTAGCCGAGGTCGCGGTAGAACTCGCGGTACGACGCGTCGCCGGGATAGCCCTCCTTCGAGCTCCACACCTGGCGGCTCGACTCGTCGTCCCGGCCGAAGACGCGGAGCCCCGCGGGCGTCCTCACCGGGCGGTGGACTCCGGTCGACGGCGCGGGGTCCGCACGGAGGAGGCCGTGCCCGTCGACGAACGTCGTGCGGATCCCGTTCCGGAGCAGGATCTCGTCGAGCCCTTCGATCCACCCGCACTCGGCGAGCCAGATCCCTTCGGGACGCGAGCCGAAGTGCTTCTCGAAGTTTGCGGCCGCCACGGCGACCTGCGCGTCGATCGACTCGTCGCGGCCGAGGACCGGCGCGTATCCGTGCGTCGCGTTGCACGTGACGAGCGAGAGGAGGCCGGCGTCCCGGAGGCGTCTCAGTCGCGGAAGGAGGCCGCCGCCCCGGCACGCCGCCTCGAGCGCGTCGCTGAAGAGGTCCACGTAGAGCTTCGCCGTCCGGTCGAACGGAGGCGCGCCGGAGAGCCGCTCCGCCTCGCGCTCGGCGAGGTCCGCGCGCGAGGCGAGGAAGCGCTCGAGCTTCTTCCCGAGGCTCTCGTTCGCGAGCATCTCGCAGAGGGGCGGCGAGACCGACATCGTGAGAGGAGCCGGGATCCCCTCCGCGGCGAGGCGCTCGATCATGCGGATGATGGGCACGTAGCACTCGGCGACCGCCTCGAAGAACCAGTCCTCCTCGAGGAAATCGCCGTGGTCGGGGTGGTGCACGAACGGCAGGTGCGCGTGGAGCAAGAACCCGTGCGCCCCGGAGTGGCCCCGCCTCATCGCGGCTTCGGCTTCCCGCGCTCGCCCGCCCTCTCCGGGCCGGATCGGCCGGAGTAGCCCTCGCGGTCGTCCGCGGACGCCGTGCCGCCCGCGTCCGTCGCGTCGACGATCCGCGGGGGAGAAGAGGCCCGCGCGCGGCGCACGCGCCGCACGCGCGCCGGGCGCTTCCCGGGCCGTGGCCGCGGGACGTCGCCGCTCACGACCACTGCCACGAACTCGCCGCCGGCGGCGACGTGCCCGATCGAGAGCCGGTACGCGCAATCGGGCTCGACCGCGATCCAGTGCCGTCCCCCCTCGACCGCGATCGCGAGATCGTGGGCGTCTCCGGTCGAGAGGTTCTCCACCCGGAGCCGGATGTCCCCTGGCGGGACGCGGGAGAGGAATTCGCGGCCGGTTGGGCCGGCGAGCTCCCAGTACGCGAAGAGACGGTCGGGCGACTGCCGCATGCCGACCAGCCTGTCGCGCCCGTAATCCTTCGGCAGGGGCTCTCCGCGCTCGAACGAGACCGGGTTCGCGGGCTCGAGATCGCCCTCTCCGGAGGAGAGGCCCGCGCGGCGGCGCGCGATCGCCGCCTCGAAGGCCGCGACGTAGAGATGGGCGCTCCGCCCCCATGACCAGTCCCCGGACATCGCCGCCGCGACGACGCGCCGCCAGGACCGCGGGTCGTCGCGCCGGACGAGGAGCGCCCACTCGATCGTCTCCCGGAGCGAGCGGGCGCTCTGCTCCGAAACGTGGAATCCGTTCGCGCTCCCCTTCTCCACGGTGTCCCGGGCGACGGGAACGACCGAGTCCTTGAGGCCGCCGACGGGCCGGACGACCGGGAGCGTGCCGTAGCGCATGCTGATCATCTGGTTCAGACCGCACGGCTCGAACCGCGATGGCATCAGGAAGAGGTCCGCGCCCGCCTCGATCCGGTGCGCGAGGGGATCGTCGAACTCGGTCACCGCGCGAAACGACCCCGGGAACCGGCGCGCGAGGCCGGCGGCGCCCTCGACGAACCGCCTCTCCCCCGATCCCAGGACGACCGCGTTCAATTCGGCCCGCTCGAGGATCGGAGGCAACGCCTCGAGCACGAGGTCGATCCCCTTCTGCTCCACGAGGCGCCCGACGAGCCCCGCGATCGGGAGCTCCTTCCTCTCGAACGCGAGTTCGCCAGCGAGAGCGAGACGGCACGCCTCCTTCCCCTCGGGCCGTGCGGCGGAGAAAGGCTGCGCGATGAACGGATCGGACTCCGGGTTCCAGATGCGCGTGTCGATCCCGTTCAGGATGCCGACGAGGTCGCCCCGCCGCGAGCGGAGGAGGCCGTCGAGTCCCTGGCCGTGCTCGGGCGTCTGGATCTCGAGGGAATAGGTCGGGCTCACCGTGGACACGACGTCGGCGTAGACGATGCCGGCCTTCAAGAGGCAGAGGTCGCCGTGGAACTCGAGCGATTCCGGCCGGAAGTACGAGTCCGGCAGCTCCGTGAGGCCGAACGACGCGCCGCCGAAGCGGCCCTGGTACGCGAGGTTGTGGATGGTGAAGACCGACGCCGTCCCGCGGAAGAACGGGTCGCGGCCGTGATGCGTCCTCAAGAAGAGGGCGGCGGCCGCCGCCTGCCAGTCGTGCGCATGGAGGACGTCCGGCCGGAAATCCAGGATCTCGAGGGCGCGGAGGCACGCGCGCGAGAAGAAGACGAAGCGCCGGTCGTTGTCGCCGTAGTCGCCGTGCGCGTCGGCGTACGGGGCGTCGCGGAATCCGAAGAAGTCGTCGTGCTCGACGAACACGAACCGCACGCGGGTGCCGGGCGGCGTCGCCGAGAGGAGGCCGAACGGAGTGCCCGAGGGCACCGCGATCCTCCCGAGCGAGAACGGCCCTCGCTTCACCCGGCCGTAAAGAGGCAAGAGCACGACGATCTCGTGGCCGAGCGCGCCGAGCTCGAGGGGCAGCGCGCCGATCACGTCCGCGAGCCCGCCTGTCTTGACGAAGGGGACGGCCTCGGAGGCGGCGAGGGCGATTTTCATGGGGCGGGAGGGGGATGAGAGGCGCCCTTGTAGCACGCGCGCGGAACGGCCTTCAATCCGGGGACGGGCTCCGCGAGCGAAGGCCTTCCTCCTCAGCGGAGGCCGGAGACGAAGTCCGCGATCGCCCGGACGACCTCCTCGTCGACGTGCCCCGGCACCCCGTACTCGGCCGGCCCGGACGGCCCCTCCCCCGCGACGAAGAGGTGGTTGAGCCGGGGGAAGAGGCGGAACGTCGCGTTGTCCCGGCCCGCGAGCGCCGTCTTCCACGCGGTGAAGCACTCCTGCGTCACCTGGTAGTCCCGCCCGCCTTGGAGGAAGAGCATCGGGATCGAGAGCGAGCGCGCGGCGCCGGCCGCGTCGAGCGTCTCGAACGCGAGCCAGTACGAGCCCGGGGCGCCGAGGAGGTTTGACTCGACGGCCTCCTTTTTCCCGGCCCGGATCTCCGCGGCCGTCCTCTCGAACTTCTCGATCTCGGCCCGCTCCGCGGCGGAAACCTCTCCGTCGAGCCCCGCAACGTGCTTCATCTGCTCGGCGACGAGGGTGAGCGCCGAGCGCGGCGTCCCCGCGAGGAGGACGAGGCCGCGGAGGCGGTCGTCCTTCCGCGCGACGAACGGCGCCGCGGTCGCGCCGAGGCTGTGGCCCGCGACGAAGACCCGCGCGGGATCTATCTCCGACCGAGTTCTCAGGAGCGCCGCGGCCGCGACGGCGTCGTCGATCGTCTCCTCGTCGAGCGTGATTGTCCCCTTCGCGGCGAGTGCGGCGCCGTGCCGGAGCGTTCTCTTCTCGTATCGCAGGACGGCGATGCCGCGCGATCCGAGGCCGTGGGCGAGGTCCTTGAACGGCTTGTTGGAGAGAACCGTCTCGTCCGCGTCGTTCGGGCCCGAGCCGTGGACGAGGACGACCGCGGGCGCGCGGTCCTTCCCGTTCGGGAGCGTCAGGATCCCCGGGAGCTGAAACGGCGCGGCGCCGACCGTGACGGACTCCTCGCGGAACGACGCAGGACTTACGTAGGACGGCGGCGACCAGGCGGCCGCGGGCGCGACGCGGGTCACGAAGAAACCCGCGAGCCGGCTCTCGGAGTCGATCGCGACGAGGAACGTCGCCGTCCCACGCTCGTGAGCGAGGACGAACGTCACCGTCTCGACACCGCCCCCTTTGCTTCGCTCCGCCGATCGCTCCTCCCGGTACGCGCCGATCTGCGCCTCGATGGCCGCGGAGATGGACTCGAGCTGGGCGGGGCGGAGGGCCCCCTTCACCTCCTGAGTCCCGGCGTCCGCGAACTCGGCATGCCGGCCCTCGAGGTAAAGCTTGAGAAGGGCGCGCGCCCGCTCGACCGGGTCGCCGGCCCCGTCTCCGCTTCGAACCGGAGAGAGAACGACGAGAACGAGCGCGACGATCGTGCGGATCATTTCGGGACCTCCCGCGGCCGCGGCCCGTCGCCCGGGTCGGAGAGGCGCCCGTGGGCGCGGCGCGAGTAGACGAAGGACCAGACGACGAGGGCGAGGAGCCCGCCCACGAGGAGGGCGAAGCCCACCCACTCCGGGGCGAAGAGGGTCGAGAGGGCCACGAGCGCCCCCACGGCGACCATGAGCTTCCCTCCAGCGCGGTGCGTGCGCTCCCACACGGCGTCGCTCTCGAGCGTCCACGGCGTCTTGATGCCGACCCAGTGGTTGCGCCGGAGCTTCCCGAGCGAGTTGCCGACCCAGGCGACGAAGGCGCCCGCGGCGAAGAAGAGCGGCCGTCCGAGGACGACGACGACGCCCGCCGCGGCGAGCTGGACGAGCGCGCCGAGAACCGCGAAGAGGAGGCAGACGCCGACCACGAGCCGCCCGTACGCCGGGGACGACCGCTCGAAGTTCTTCTCGAGCGGCCCGATCCGCGGAAGCGCCGCGAGGAGCGCGGTGAAGAGCGCCCCGAACGCCGGAACGACCGCGATCGGGATCCATTTCGGCCCGTAGCCGTCGATCGCGCCCTCGAGGTTCCAGTGGATGGGCGCCCTCTCCGGGATCCGTCCCGCCATCGCGACGGAGAAGGCCGCCGAAGCCGCGAGGATCGCGGCGATCGCGACGCCGTGGGACCGTCTCACCTTCGCCTCCTTCGGCGCCGCTCGCGCCGGTCCGCGAAGTTGTCCAGCACGAAGCGGACCAGATCCTCGACGACGCTCGTGTTCAGCGTGTAGCTCACGAACTGCCCGCGGCGCTCGTCGCTCACGAGATCCGCCTCCTTCAGCACGCGGAGGTGGAAGGAGAGCGCGTTCGCCGCGACTTCGAGGCGCTGGGCGATCTCCCCCGCGGAGAGCGGCCCCTCACGGAGGAGCCCGAGGATCGAGCGGCGCGTCGGGTCCGACATCGCCTTGAAGGTCCGGTCAAAGCCGAGCATCGGGATTGATTCAACGTTTCAACGATTATTGAGTAATCCGCGCCCGCCCGTCAAGGGCGCGCTCAACCCGGCTCGTAGAAGCGGGCGATGTCCTCGCGCCGGCCCACGACGATGAGGAAGTCGTGGTCGCCGATCCTCCGCATCGGACTCGGGAACGACCGCGTCTCGCGTCCGTCCGGCTCCTCGCTCACGACCGAGATCACGTTGAGGTTGAACTGGGCCCTGAGGTTGATCTCGCCGAGCGTCTTCCCGCGGTAGCGCGCCGGCACTGGGAACTTGTCGAGGATGTACCCCTCGGGCAGCTCCACGAAGTCGGTCTTCTCGACGGGACCCGGGCCCGTCGCCGACTCGCCTCTCGGATGGAAGTGCGCGAGCATCACCTGCTTCTTGAGGACCTCGCGATTGAGAGCGAGGATGACGTCGCGGCGGCTCACGACCCCGAGGAAGCGCCGCTCGGGCTCCTCGACGACCGGGATCTCCTCGACGTTTCCCTCGACGAACCGGCTCATGAGCGTGGCGAGCGCGTCGTCCGGAGAGGCGACCGGCCGTGGAACCGACAGCTCGGCGGCGACGACGAGGCTCCCCATTTCGCGGTCGTTCAGGAACTGCTTCACGTCGTGGAGGTCGATGGCGCCCGCGTAGGTGCGCTCGGGCCCCAGCACGTAGACGGTGTCGCTCCGGCTCGTGTGGAAGAGGTCCAGGACTCGCGAGAACGGCGAGCTCTCGCCGACGACGGGAACGTCCATCCGCATGACGTCGCGCGCCTGGAGGTACCTGAGCGCAAGCTCCTCGATCCCCCAGCCGGGATCGATGCCGAGTTTTCGGAGCCGCTCGCTGTAGATCGACTCGCTCTGTATCCGCCGGGCGACGAGCGACGAGACGATGCAGCAGAGCATGAGCGGCAGGACGATCCCATATCCCTCCGTCAGCTCCGAGACCATGAGGATCGCCATGATGGGAGCGTGGGTCGTGCCGGCGACGAGCCCTCCCATCCCGACGAGCGCGTAGGCGCCGAACGGCGCGACGCGCCCCGGCAGGAGCGCGGCCAGTGCGCCGCCGAGGAGCGCGCCCACGGCCGCGCCGACGAAGAGCGTCGGCGTGAAAACGCCTCCGATGCCGCCCGAGCCCACGGTGACGGCGGTCGCCACGATCTTCAGGACGAGCAGGAGGAAGATCATCGAGAGGCCGAGACGCTGGTGCAGGATGAGGTCGACGGTCTCGTAGCCGTTCCCCCACACGTACGGCCAGCCGATCCCGATCGCACCGACCACGAGTCCGCCGATCGGGAGCTTGAGAAAGGGCGGCACCTCGAGCTTCTTGAACATCCGCTCGGAGAACTCGAGCGATTTCCGGAAGAAGACCCCGGCCGCCCCGCACAGGAGGCCGAGGGCGAGGAACGCCGGCAGCTCCCAGGTCGAGGCGAGTCCGAACTCGGGCACCTCGTAGGTCGGGTGAACTCCGAGGACGAGTCGCTGGACGAACGTGGACGTGACCGACGCGACGACGACCGGCGCGAAGACGTCCATCGCGAAGTTGCCGAGGATGAGCTCGAGCGCGAAAACCGAAGCGCCGATCGGCGCGTTGTAGGCGGCCGCCATGCCTGCGGCGACGCCGCAGCCGACGAGCAGGCTCCACCTCTCGCGCGTGAAGCGGAAGAGCGACGCGACGACCGCGGCGAGCGACGCCGAGATGAGGATGATCGGTCCCTCGCGGCCGACCGAGCCTCCCGAGGAAATGATCGCCATCGACGCGAGGGCGCGGATCGCCACGGACTTCGTCCCGACGGCCCCTTTGCGGAGGGACACCGCCTCCATCACCTGGGGCATCCCGGCCGCGCGGAGATCCCTGTGGAGGAGGTGGAGGATCGCGGCCGCGACCGCGGCTCCGATCGCGGGGACGATGAGCCGCGCCCACCACGGCAGCGCCGCGACCACGTCGAGGAACGAGCCGCCGGCGCCGCCGAGGAAGAGATCGCGCAGCCCCTGCGTGGCCCGTTGAAAGCCGAGGGCGGAGACCGCTCCGATCCCCCCGACGAGCGCCGCCGAGAGGAGGAGCGTCGACTCGTCGCGCATGATCTTCGCGCCGCGCCAGGCCGACGCGAGGCGAGGTCGGAGCGGCGCCTGCTGACCCTCGTTGATCGGCATCTCTCCGCTCGGACACGGGCGTGAGGAAGGGGCGAATCGGAAGCGGGGCATTATAGCGCCCCGCGCGACGCGCCTTGTCCGCAGCCCCGGGTCGGTCTATAACCGCGACGAGCGCGTGCGCACGCCATCTCCGCTCTTCATGGGCCGCAGACGCCGCATGATTGACTCCCCCGCTTTTCCCCGGATCCGGCGACTCCTCGCCGCCGCCACCGCCGTCGTGGCCGCCGCCTCCTCGACTCCCGGCGGCGCGGGCGCGGCGGAATCGTCGGGCTCTCCCGACACCGTCCTCGCCTTCTCCGCGCGCTGCGACTTGAGCGGCAACTCCTTCGCCTACTACCGGATCGCGCGGACCGAGTTCCTGATCGACGCGGGCGACACCCTCGAGTACGACGTGTTCGTCGACGGCTCGTCCCCGCTCCCGCGAGGCGGCGTCGACATCTTCTGCGCCGGAGGGCAGACGCTCCGCGACAGCGGCGCGACGGACGAGTCCGGGCTTCGCGCGCACGGCGACGCGGACCTCTCCGACGCGGTCGACCGGTGGGTCCACAGGAAGATCCGCCTCGACGCGCTTGCGGGCCGCGTCGCGCGGCGGATCGTCGTCTGCCAGGAGGGGGACGTTCCGGGCATCTACGTCCAGTACCTCGACAACGTCGTCGTCACCAACAGGGGAATCGAGAAGCGGGTCCTCTGGCGCGACGGCCCCGTCGAGGAGGACGGGCTCGAGTCGTCCTCGGGATACGAGCGGCGGCGGGTCATTCTCGTCGCCTCCGAGAGGCGGCCGCACTACGCGCACGGCTTCGTCCCGTTCGAGATCGGTTCGGAGCGGCCGTACTTCGTCGTGCCGCTCGGCGATCTGCGCGACCGACGCGCCATCGCCGGGGCCGAGGGCGCGGGGACCGCCGACCTCGACGGCTCCGGTCTCTCGTTTCCGCCCGGGGAGCTCCCGGGCGAGCCCACGATCGTCGGCGGCGTGCCGTTCGACCTTCCCCCTCCCGACGCGCCGAGGGACCATGTCAGCGCCCATGGCCAGGTGATCGGGCTCGAGCGCTTCGAAGCGGGCTCGACGTTCCTGCTCTACTTCCTCGCGGCGAGCCGCTCGAGGAGTTTCGAGACGAGCGTCCTCGTCGCGGACGGCCAGGGCGAGTCGCTCGAGATCCCGGTCGCCGTCCCGTCGTTCTCTTCCGAGTCCGCGTCCGGGCCCGGCTTCGAGTTCTCGTGCCGCGTCCGTGAGGGCCACAGGGAGCTCGGGCCCGCCCGGCTCGCGATCCTCGCCGTCCCGGTCGCGATGACGCGTCCGGCGGTGGCGCTCAGACTGCCCGACACGCCCGATTTCCGCGTCTTCGCGGCGACCGTCCTCCCGCAGCGGCGCGTAGAGGTCGACGACCGCTTCCGCTCGATGGTGATCGAGAAGACAGTGCGGACGCCCGAGGCCGCGGACTATCTCCGGAACTACCCGTTCGCGCGGCTCCTCCCCGAGTTCGAGGCGGAGGAGGGCCGTCACCGGCGACTCTACGACCTCGCGATCGAGGGCGACGCGCTCACGTTCCGCTCGACGGTCCTCGAGCGGCTGGAGCAGTTCTCGTCGGCGGGGGCGCGGTACCGCGCCCTCAACGCCCACGTGTCCCCCTGGGTCGATCTGTCGCGGCCGGAGCGCGCCGACCCGCGGCACGTGGTGGACCGCGTGGCCGAGACGGTGGCGGCGCTCCGGGCGAACGACTCGCTCCGGGTCGCGCTCTCCGGAACGTCGGCGCTCGACGCCCTCGCGGCGGCGGACCCGCAGCTCCTCGCCGAGCTGAAGCGCGAGGTCGTCGCGCGCCGCGTCGAGCTCGTCTCCGCCGCGTGGGCCGGCACGCGTCCCGGGCGCGCCGGCGGCGAGGCCTTCGTCCGGAATCTCCACGAGGGCCAGCGCTTCCTCGAGTCCCGCTTCGGCACGGGGAGCCGCGTCGCCGTCCTCACGCTCGAGGACGGGGTCGCGCCCACCCTGCCGCAGATCCTCCGCAAGGCCGGCGTCGACCACGTCGTCTTCCTGCCGCCGCCCGAGTCGTCCCGCCACTCCAACTCCTCGAGCCTCGGCCGCTGGGAGGGGATCGACGGGTCGCGGATCTTCGCGGTCGACCCGGCGGGGCACACGGACGGGCTCCTCACGGGGCGCGAGATGCTCGCCGCGTGCGTCGAGGCCGACGCGCGGTACTCGGTGAAGCACGCGCTCGTCGTCTGCGGCACCGGGACCGGGCTCTCGGAGAGCCTCGCCGCCGTGCGCGAAGCCGAGACGAGCCGCGTATTGCCCCACGCCGAGATCGCGCGGGTCGAATCGTACTTCGACCTCTTGTCGTCCCTCTCGGGAATCGAGATCCCGATCTCGAAGGCAGAGCCGCTGCCGGTCGATGCGCCGGGTGCGGGCGAGGGCCGCGTCTCGTCCGCGCGCGTAGCCGCGGCGCACCTCTCCGCCGCGGAGGCGATCGACGCGGTTCTTTCCGCCGAGGACGCTCCGGACCGCTCGGCCGACTGGCGCGAGCTTTTCACCCTTCTCGCGGCGGAGGCGCGAGAGCCGGATCTCCTCCCCCTCGAGGCGCGCTCCCGGGACGCGCTCGCATCCACCGCGAAGCGTCTCGCCGCGACGCTCGACACGCGCGGCGAGGGCGCCGCGCACGCGGTCGTGAACCCGCTCGCGTTCGAGCGCGCGGCGGTCGTCTCCCTCCCTCTCCCCCCCGGGGATGGCGGTGGATTCACGGTCCGCGACGCGGGCGGCGAGCCGATCGACTCGCAGAGGAGCGCGGACGGGACGCGCGCTCTCGTCTCCGTCTCGGTGCCGGGGCTCTCAGCGCGCGTCCTCCACGTCGCGCCGGACGACGGAGGTCCGGCTCCGGAGGCGTCCGCCGCCGGCGCCGCCGGGCGCGCGGAGGCCGACGCGCGGCGCCTCGAGAACCGGTTCGTCCGCGTCCTCCTCGACCCCGCGACCGGAGGCATCGTCTCCATCGTCGACAAGACGACCGGGCGCGAGACGGTCGGAGGCGAGCCCGGCGGAGCCGCCGGCACGTCGCTCTACTCGGGGATCTCGAGCGCGCCGCTCCGCCCCGTCGCCGAGACGGTCACGGAGGTGGGCCCCGTCCGGGCCGCGGTGACGCTCGCGTTCGCGACCGAGTCGGGGGGGCCGCTCCGGCAGACGATCTCGCTCTCCTCCTCGAGCCCCGAGATCGCGATCGAGATCGACTGGAAGGACCGCCCCGCCGGTGCCGCCGCGGCGATGCGGATCCCGGTCGCGGGAGGCGGCCCTTTCACGACGACGGTCGAGGCGCCGCTCGGCCCCGTCGAGCGCGCCGCGCCGTACGCGCACTCGGCTTTCGTCGACGTCTCGGACCGCTCCGACTGCGGCATCGCGCTCGTCGCGGGGCCGGGCGCCTCGCTCCGGGTCGCCGAGGGCGGCGGCGCCCTCGTCGCGACGGCGTCCGCGACCGCGGCGCGGTTCTCGATCGTCCCCCACGCCGCGCCCGGCGGCTTCCGCGCCGCGCGGCTCGAGCGGCGCGTGGCGGAGGCGCTCGTGCCGCTCGCGGTCGTCGAGGAGGAGGCGCACGGCGGACGGACGGGCGACGCCGCGCCGCTCTTCGTCCTCGACGCCCCGCCCGGCGTTCTCGTCGAGTCCGTCCGCCGCCCGCCCGAGGAGAAGAGCGCTCTCGTCGTGCGCCTGCGCGAGGCCCACGGAATCCCGTCCGACGCGCTCCTCCGCTTCGCCGCAAACGTGTCCGAGGCCGCCGAGACGGACCTCATCGGCAGGCCGACCGGGATCACGTTCCCGAGGAAGGGAAGCGAGGTGTCGGTCGGGCTCATGCCGTTCGAAGTGCAGACGATGAAGGTCCGCTCGCGCTGACAAGCCGAAAAGAGAGTGATGGCCGCTTCGAGCCCGCCGTCCCGCCGACTCGCCGTCGCCGCGGGCCTCGCCGTCGTCGCGGCCGCTCTCCTCCCCTGGATCATCGGGAGAGGGCCCACGCCCGAGCCAAAGGAAGCGCAAGCTCCCGCCGCCCCCGATCCCGCCCCGGCCGGCCCGAAAAAAAAGGAAGCGCCGGTCGAGCAAGGGCCCGAGCGGCGGCCGCCGGCGGAGGCGGCGCCGCCCGAGGTCGCGGTCCCCTCCGACGCCCCCCAGATCGACGTCGTCCATCGCGCGCTCGCCTCGTTCGGCTCCGAGTACCCGCACGTCGACTCGCTCCTGTCGGCGGTCGCCGACGTCCTCGTCGAGCGCCCTCCCGAGAAATCGGCCGAGGCCGGGATGAACAAGGTGGAGTTGACGCTCGTCGACCCGGAGCGCACGGTGAAAGCGTACGCGCTCTCGGTCGGCGGGCGCGACGCCGAGAGCTACGACGTGTCGATCGACGTCGCGCACGGCCCCCTCGCCGCGGAAGTCCGCGACCGCTTCGGGCGGCTCCTCAATTGCCGGTTCTACATCGACGTGAAAGGCGACGGCACGGCGCCCGCCGTGCGCGGCGCGGTCCGCTTCGAGCCGATCGTCGACGAGACCCGCATCGGCGGGCCGTACCTCTGCGGCTACTCGATCGGCTCTTTCGAGGACTCGCAGCGCTTCGTCCCCTTCATGGCGGAGGTCGTCCGGGAGACCGACGGGACGATCGGGTACCGGACCCGCGCCGACGACGCCCTCGCCGTCGAGTTCCCGCTGGCGGACGCGAGCCGGCTGGTCGAGGTCCTCCGGGCGGCCTTCCACCCGTGACCGAGACGACGGGCGAACACTTCCTCGCCGCCAACCAGCACTGCCTGCCGTCGTCGCTTCCCCTCGCCGACGCGCTGCGCGCCGCCCGCGACGCCGGATTCAACGGCTTCGAGCCCGTCGCGCGCGCCGCGGGGGATCTCGCCGACGCGACCGACGACGTGGGCGTCGAGCGCGTCGCCGCGACGGCGAAAGACGTGGGCGTCGAGATCCGCACTCTCTCGAGCGACGTCTGGTTCCGCGCGCCCCTCGGCGACCCCGATCCGGCCGTTCGGGGACGCGGGCTCTCGGCGGGGCTCCGGCTGCTCGAGATGGCCGCGATCCTCGGCGCCGACGTGCTGCACGTCATCCCTGGGATGGTCGACATGCCGCTCGTCCGGCCCGACTACCGCCCCGTCCCGTACGCCGACGTCATGTCGCGATCGATCGAGGCGGTCGCCGCGCTCGCGCGCCGGGCCGAGGCCCTCGGCGTCCGCATCGGCATCGAGAACGTGTGGAACCGCTTCCTGCAGAGCCCGCTCGAGATGCGCGACCTCATCGACTCGGCCCGGTCTCCGGCCGTCACGGCCTTCTTCGACGTCGGCAACTGCCTCGCCGTCGGCTACCCGGAGCACTGGATCCCCGTTCTCGGGCGCCGGCTCGCGCGCGTCCACTTCAAGGACTACCGGCGCGCGGCCGGGGCGAGCGCGTCCGGATTCGTTGCGCCGCTGAAGGGCGACGTCGACTGGCCCGCCGTGGCGGCGGCGCTCAACGGCGCGGGATACTCGGGCCCCTACACGGTCGAGGTGCCGCCGGGGAAGCTCTCGCCCGGCGCTCACCTCCGCGCTCTCGCCGCCGCGCTCCGCGAGGTCGCCGCGCTGCGCCGCGGGCCGGCCCGCGTCGCCGCGGCACGCCTCAGCGACGGTTCATCTTGACGATCGGCGGCGACTCGTGGGACTCGCGCGGCGCGGTCTTCCCGTCCGGACGATCCAAGTCCTCGAGCGGGTTCTCGACCTCGAGGAGCCGCTGCGCGCGCATGAGATCCGAGACGTGGAAGATGATCGTCGTCGTCCCGTCGCCCGGGCCCGTCGAGCCGTAGGCGTAAGCGATGTCGATCCCGGCCTTGTGAAGGCGATGGGCCACCTCGAACAGCGCGCCCGGCCGGTCGGGCAGCTCGAGCGCCAGCACCTTCGTCTCGTTGAACGGTATCCCGCGGGCCTTGAAGAGGCTCTTGGCCTGGTTGGGGTCGCTCGGCACGAGGCGCAGGATGCCCTCGCCGCGGGCGTCCGGCACCGCGAAAGCGACGAGGTTGATCTTCCCCGACGCGAGGACCTTCGTCACCACGGAGAGGGCTCCGGGTTTGTTTTCCATGAACACGGAGAGCTGCCGGACGATGGGCATCGCTGATCCTCTCGAACGGGGCCGCCTCGCCAGAACGCCCTTTCTAACAGGGAACGCCGGGCGCGAGAACGGTTTCTACAATCCCCCGCGATGAAGAAGCCGAAGACGAAGTCCGCGGCCCGCGGGCTCGACGCGATCTTCCGGCCGCGCTCGATCGCGGTGGTGGGCGCGTCCCGGGAGCGCGCGACCATAGGCCGACAGATCATCCGGAACCTGCTCGACGGCGAATACGCGGGAAAGATCTTCCCGGTCAATCCCAAGGCCGCGGTCGTCAACTCCATGAAATGCTACCCGTCGCTCGCCGCGATCTCGGACCCCGTGGACCTCGCGATCGTGACAGTCCCCAAGGAAAAGGTGCTCGGCGTCGCGGACGAGTCCGCGCGGAAGGGCGTGAAGGGCCTCGTCGTCATCACGGCCGGCTTCAAGGAGGTGGGCGGAGCGGGCGCCGCCCTCGAGCGCCGCCTCGTCGAGAAGGTCCGCCGGCACGGGATGCGAATGGTCGGTCCCAACTGCATGGGGATCATCAACACGGAGCCCACGTGCCGCATGAACGCGACGTTCGCGGCGGCGGCTCCGCTCGAGGGAGGGATCGGGTTCATCTCGCAGTCCGGCGCCCTCGGCGAGGTGATCCTCTCCGACGCGCGCGCCGTCGGCCTCGGCGTCGCGATGTTCGTGAGCATGGGGAACAAGGCGGACGTCTCGGCGAACGACCTCCTCGAGTACTGGGAGAACGACGACGCGGTCGGCCTCGTGCTCATGTACCTCGAGTCGTTCGGCAACCCGGCGAAGTTCACGGAGATCGCACGCCGCATCGCGCGGAAGAAGCCCGTCATCACCGTGAAGGCCGGCCGCACGACGGCCGGCGCCCGCGCCGCCTCCTCGCACACGGGCGCGCTCGTCGAGCGCGACGTCGTGACCGAGACGCTCCTCGAGCAGTGCGGCGTGATCCGCGCCTCGAGCATCCGCGAGATGTTCACTTACGCCGCCGCGTTCGCGACGCAGCCGCTCCCGAGAGGCCCTCGCGTCGCGATCGTCACGAACGCGGGCGGCCCCGGCATCCTCGCCACCGACGCCTGCGTGAACCTCGGGCTCGAGATGGCGTCGCTCTCTCCGGAGACGACGGCCGCGCTCCGGAAGGCCCTGCGTCCGGAGGCGAGCGTCGAAAACCCGGTCGACCTGATCGCGAGCGCCGCGCCGCGGCACTACCGCGAGGCCATCCGGATCGTTGCGCGCGACCGCGGGTTCGACGCGCTGATCGTCATCTTCGTGACGCCGATCGTCATCGACGCGCTCGAGGTCGCGCGCGCGATCGCTTCCGCCGTGGACGCGGTCGGGCGGCCAGTGCTCACCTGCTTCATGGGCAAGGAACGGAGCGACGAAGGGGTCGAGGAGCTAAGGCTCCACGGCCTCCCGGTCTACTCGTTCCCGGAGGAGGCGGCGGCCGCGCTCGCGGCCATGGTCCGATGCGCGGGCTTTAGGAGCCGCCCCGCGGGGAGAATCGTCCGAGTCCGCGCCGACGCGGCCCGCGCCCGCCGCGTCGTCGAGCGCGCGAAAGGTCCCTGGCTCGAGCCCGGCGAGGCCGAGGCGATCCTCGAGGCCTACGGGTTCCCGCTCCCCCCGTCGCGCTTGGCCTCGTCCGCGGCCGAGGCGATGGACGCGGCCATCGACATCGGCTACCCCGTGGTCGTGAAGGCGACGTCCCCGCGATTCACGCACAAGACCGAAGTCGGCGGCGTCCGGCTCGATCTCCGCACGGCCGACGAAGTCGGCGCGGCGGTGAAAGACCTCTCGCGCCGGCTCGGAGGGCGGGACGAGGGGGTCCGGTTCCAGGTCCAGAAGATGATCCGCGGCGGAAAGGAGGTGATCCTCGGCGCGAGCCGGGACCCGCAGTTCGGCCCCGTCCTCCTTTTCGGGCTGGGCGGCATCTACGCGGAGACGCTGAAGGACACGACGCTCCGCGTCCATCCCATCACGGACCGCGACGCGCGCGAGATGGTCCGCGAGATTCGCGGCCGCGCGCTCCTCGAGGGGACGCGCGGCGAGCGCGGGTCGGACCTCGGTGTCCTGTCCGACGCGCTCCTTCGCCTCGACCGCCTCGTCGGCGACCTGCCCGAGATCGCCGAGATCGACGTGAACCCCTTCATCGCGGGGAGAGACGCCGCCTCGTCGTTCGCGGTCGACTGCCGGATCCGGATCGGGTGCGCCGCGCCTCCCGCGGCGCCGCGACAGGCTCAGCGCAGATAGCCGAGCGAGCGGAGCTCCTCGAGGTACTCGCGCGTGATCCGGGGACGCTCGCCCGGTTCCGCGGCGAACGCCGCGCTCGCGGCGACCTCCTCGTCGATCATGTCCGACAGCGCCGCGACGACGTCCGCGCGCTCCCGCGAGAGGTCGCGCGTCTCGCCAGGGTCCTCCGCGACGTGGAACAGCTCGACGAAGTCCTCACGCTCGTCCCGGAACTGGAGCGTAAAGTGCTCGCGGTCCGGCCCGAGCGCTGCGTCGCGCATGCCGGAGAGCCGCCAGCGGACGAGCTTGTAGCCGCCGACCCGGACGGAGTCGAGCCGGTACGGATACCCGGAGTACCCGGCGAACGCGAAGAGAGCGTCGCCGCGCCCTCGCCCCTTCTCCTCGTCCTCGGACGCCTCGGCGAGGCCGACGCGGCTTCCTCCCTGCACGGGAGCGCGCAGCGGGACGTCGAGCAGCTCGCAGACGGTCGGCATGACGTCCACGAGGCCGACGGGGCTCACGACGCTCCGGCCGCGCGGGACGTTCGGCCCGGCCATGAACCACGCGACGTGCAAGAGCTCGTCGTAGAGCGTGTGGACGTGATCGAGCCCTCCGTGCTCGAAGAACTCCTCGCCGTGATCCGAGACGACGACGAGGAGCGTCTCCGACAGGAGGCCCCGCTCGTCCATCCAGTCGAGGAGGTCGCCCAGCACGTCGTCGGCCCGCGCGATCTCGGCGTCGTACTGCGACTCGATGAGGGCGAGATCCTCGTCCGGCGGCCGCGTGCGGAAGGCGGCCGCGGGGTCCTTCGCGCGCTTCGCGACGACCGCGAGGTCCTCGAGCAGCGGGAAGAGCCGATCGGCGACGAGCGGGCCCCCGCCGGCACCCGGCACGGCGCGCTCGGCGAACCGGCGCGCATAAGCCTCCGGCGGTCGGTACGGCCGGTGGACGTCGAACCCGTGCAGGAAGACGAAGAACCGATCCTCCTCGCCGAGCGACGAGATCCAGTCCTTCACGTCCCCCGTCTTCGTCTCGAAATGGCGCCCCCTCGAGACGAAGCGCTCGAACCCGTCCTCGAATCCGTGCTGAGGCGAGAGAAAGCCTCCGCCGGTGAACGCGGCCGTGCGGAAGCCGCTCGCGCGGAGAGTCTCGGCGAGCGTCACGTAATTCGGGCCGAGGCGGCCCGCGTCGGGAAAGTCGACGAGCCCGTGCGCCGGCGGCAGGAGCCCGGTGAAGAGGCTCATGTGGGCCGGCACGGTCCATCCCGACGGGCTGTACGCGCGGAGGAACGTCGTCCCGCGCGCCGCGATCGCGTCGAGGCGCGGCGACGTCGGAACGCCGTACCCCGAGATCGAGAGGTGGCCGCCGCGCAGCGTGTCGATCGAGACGACGACGAGATGGCGGGGTATCCCGCCCGGAAGACCGGCGAGGTCGACGAGCCACGCCGCGAGGAAGAGCGCCGCGACGACGAGGGCCGCGATGCGGACAGGCCTCGAGACGGCGATCATGACACGGCCGGGTGGCAGCGAGGTGAATCGAACATCTCTCTCGAGCTGGCTCTCGGAACGCGGCCGCCGCCCGCGCGGACCGCTCCCGGGATCTTGGGTTTCGTCGCGAGACGAGGGCCGGGTGACCCTGACCGCGGAACCCTAGGGATGAAGGCTTCCTCTCGACTTCAAACGGCCATTATGTACGAGGATCGGCCTCCGGTGTTGCTCTTTCCGGAGCTTCCGCGCGCGTCAGTACCCGGCGGCGTGGCCGTCCTTCCTCGACTCGGAGGCGCCGTAGTAGACGCGGTTCACGGGATCGAAGCGGATCGCCTGGTAGCCGCCGAATCCGCCGACGTCGTCGACGAGCCGGTGGCCGCGGCGCAGGAGCTCGCGCCGCGTCTCGGGGGGGAACGCGCTCTCGAGGTGGACGACGCCCCCGTCTTCCATGACGTCGCCCGTCGGGCTCGACGAGCCCTCGTGCTGGATCCGCGGCGCGTCGCCCGCCTCCTGGAGGTTCATGCCGAAGTCGACGACGTTGAGCACGATCTGCACGTGGCCCTGAGGCTGCATGTCGCCGCCCATGACGCCGAAGCTCATGAACGGCTCGCCGTCCTTCATGACGAACGCGGGGATGATCGTGTGGAACGGACGCTTGCGCGGAGCGTAGGTGTTCGCTCGCCCTTCCGCGAGGTCGAAGAGCTCGCCCCGGTCCTGGAGCACGAAGCCCAGCCCCGGAGGCGTCATGCCGGAGCCCATCCCGCGGAAGTTGCTCTGGATGAGGGAGACCATGTTGCCGTCGCGGTCCGCGGTCGCGAGGTAGATCGTGTCGCCATCGTCGAGAGCGACGTTTCCCGGCGGGCAGCTCCGCGCGGCGCGCTCGCCCAGGAGCTTCCGTCGCTCCCGCGCGTACTCCTTCGAGATGAGGTGATCGACCGGCACCTTCGCGAACGCGGGATCGGCGTAGTACTTCGCGCGGTCCTCGAACGCGAGCTTCTTCGCCTCGACGAACGCGTGGACGTGCTCCGCGCTGCCGAAGCCCATCCCGGCGACGTCGAACTGCTCGAGGACGTTCAGCATCTGCAGCGCAGCGATCCCCTGCCCGTTCGGCGGCAGCTCGAAGACGTCGTGGCCGCGATAGCTCGTCGAGACGGGCTCGACCCACTCCGAGCGGTGGGACGCGAGGTCTTCGTACGAGAGGAACCCGCCCTGCTCCTTCACAAAAGCGGCGATCACCCGGGCGATGTCCCCCTCGTAGAAGGCGCGGCGGCCGCCCTCCGCGATCTTCGACAGCGTGCTCGCGAGGGCGGGGTTCTTGAACACCTCTCCCTTCGCCGGCGGGCGGCCGCCCGGCATGAAGACGTCCGCGAAGTTCGGGAACCGCCGGAGCGAGAGGGCGCCTCCGCGCCAGTAGTGCGCGATGAGCTCGCTGACCGGGAATCCCTCGGTGGCGTACGCGATCGCCGGGGCGAGGACGTCCTTCATCGGCAGCCGCCCGAACTTCGCGTGCAGCTCGAACCACGCGTCGACCGTGCCCGGCACCGAGACCGGAAGAGGGCCCAAGGCCGGGATGCGCTTGAGCCCCCTCTCCCTGAAGTGATCGAGCGCCAGCGAGGCCGGCGAGCGGCCGCTGCCGTTCAGCCCGTGAAGCTTTTTTCCGCGCGCGTCCCAGACGATCGCGAAGAGATCGCCGCCGATCCCGTTTCCCGTCGGCTCGACGAGACCGAGGAGCGCGTTCGCGGCGATCGCCGCGTCGATCGCGCTCCCGCCCTTCTTCAGGACGTCGAGCGCGGCCTCGGTGGCGAGCGGCTGGCTCGTCGCCGCCATGCCGTTCCGGGCGATGACCTCCGAGCGCGTGGCCCAGATCTTCCCCGTGACCCGGTCGCCCGCGCGGAGCGACGGGGAGAGGGAGACGAGGACCGCGACGACGGCGAGTGCGGCGGACGGCTTCGGCATGGCGAACCTCCGGTGGACCGTCGATTCTATCGCCGCGGGGCCGCGTCGAGGAAGCGCCTCGCGGCTTCTGCGGCGAGCGCGGCGACGTCGTCCTTCCGCGAGGTCAGCCGGTGGTCGCCCGACTTGAAGACGACGAGGTCCACCTCGCTCGAGCGGCAGCCCTCGAGAAACTCGAGGCTCTCCGAGATCGGAACGAGATCGTCGCGGAAGCCGTGCAGGACGAGCGACGGCGCGGTCGACCGCGCGAGGAGGTCGGAGTGGCGGTAATTCCGCGCGTCCCGGTAGAGGTCGAACGAGAGGCGCGCGTCGAAGTGCGGGCCCTTCATCTCGCGGAACCCGAGGCGCCGCCAGCGCTCGACCTCGCGCCGAGGAAGAGAGGTCACGTGCCTGTCGAGGAACCGGAACGCGGGCGCGACGAGGACGAGCCCGGCCACGAGGCGAGGGTGGAGCGCCGCTGTCCACGCCGCGGCGAACGCGCCGAGGCTCGATCCGACGAGGACGGCGCGCCCGAACCGGGGAAGAAGCGCTCGGACCACCGCGACGCAGTCCTCGACGAGGTGCGTCGGCGTGAGGTCGAGGAAGTCCTCCGGGCGGTCGCCCGTGCCGCGCGAGTCGTACGTCGCGTACGCGACGCCGCGCTCGAGCAGCGGGCCGCGAAGCGCCGCCGCCTTCTCGCCCGACTGGTTCGAGCCGAAGCCGTGGAGGAAGACGGCGAACCCTCGCGCGCGCCCTCGCGGGGAATGAACGGTGAGCTTCCGCGCCGCGGGGACGCCCCAAGCGTCCCGCCGCTCTTTCCCGATCTTCTTCGTGCCGATCTTCACGCGGGCCTTTTATGATGGCGCCCCGCGGGAGGGAAGACCCCGACCGCGAGGAGAACCGATCGATGACCGACTCGAAGGCCCTCTGGGATCTCTACCGGAAGCTCCTCTTCGTCGAAGAGCGGCTCGGGTTTTCGCTCGACGTCTCGCGCATGGGGCTCGACGACGCCTTCCTCAAGAAAACGGACGGCGACGCCCGACGCGCGCTCGCCGAGATGGACGCCCTCGAGAAGGGCGCGATCGCGAACGCGGACGAGAAGCGGATGGTCGGCCACTACTGGCTGCGCGCTCCCGCGATCGCGCCGACGCCCGAGATCCGCTCCGCGATCGAGGACAACCTCGCGCACGTTCGGCGCTTCGCGATGGACGTCCACGAGGGGCGGGCCTCCACGGAGAAGAACGGCCGCTTCGAGAACTTGCTCTCGATCGGAATCGGCGGCTCGGCGCTCGGGCCCCAGTTCGTGAGCGACGCGCTCGGTGGGACGTCCGACCGGATGCGGGCGTTCTTCATCGACAACACCGACCCCGACGGCATCGACCGCACGCTCGGCGCGGTGGCGGCGACGAAGGGCGGGCTCGACGCGACGCTCGTCCTCGTCATCTCGAAGTCGGGCGGCACGCCGGAGCCGAGGAACGCGATGCTCGAGACCGCCCGGGCCTACGCGGCGAAAGGGCTCTCGTTCCCCCGGCACGCCGTCGCGATCACGGGCGAGGGCAGCGCGCTCGACCGCGTCGCGCGCGACGAGAAATGGCTCGACCGGTTCCCCATGTGGGACTGGGTCGGCGGCCGGACGTCCGAGCTCGCCGCCGTCGGGCTCGTCCCCGCCGCGCTCCAGGGGATCGACGTCGATTCTCTCCTCACGGGCGCGCACGACATGGACGCGGTGACGCGCGCGAAGGACCCCCTCAAGAACCCGGCAGCCCTCCTCGCGCTCGCCTGGCACCACGCGACGAGGGGCCGCGGCGAGAAGGCGATGGTCGTCCTCCCCTACAAGGACCGCTTCCTCCTCCTCTCGCGATACCTCCAGCAGCTCGTCATGGAGTCGCTCGGGAAGGAAAAGGACCGCGACGGGAAGACCGTGCACCAGGGGATCACGGTGTACGGGAACAAGGGATCGACCGATCAGCACGCCTACGTCCAGCAGCTCCGCGACGGCGTTTCCAACTTCTTCGCCGTGTTCGTTGAGGTGCGGCGCGACCGGGCCGGAGAATCGGCGGAGGTCGAGCCCGGCGTGACCTGCGGCGACTACCTCCTCGGATTCCTCCTCGGGACGCGGCGGGCTCTTTACGAGAACGGGCGGCCCTCGCTCACGATCACGGTGGACTCGGCGAGCGCGCGGTCGGTCGGCATGCTGATCGCGCTTTTCGACCGGGCGGTCGGCCTCTACGGGTCGCTCGTCAACGTGAACGCTTATCACCAGCCAGGAGTCGAGGCCGGGAAGAAGGCCGCGGCCGCGGTGATCGAGATCCAGAGGAAGGCGGTCGCGGCGCTGAAGAAGGGCGGCCCGGGCGCGACCGCGGACGAGATCGCCGTGGCGATCGGCGCCCCGTCCGAGGCCGAGACCGTCTTCCACGTGCTCGAGCACCTCGCGGCCAACGGCGGCCGCGGCGTCAGGCGCGAGAAAGGCGAGACGCCGTCCGCCGCGCGCTTCGCCGCGGGCTAGCGGAGCGGCCGGGCGGGCGCGCCCCGCCTCACCCTTTCTTTTCGAGGTGGCCGCCGAACGCGTGGCGCATCGCCGACAGGACGCGGTTGCCGAAGTCGGATTCGCCCCGCGAGTCGAAGCGCGAGAAGAGCGATCCCGCGAGGACGTTCGCCGGGACGCCGGCCTCGATCGCCGCGGCCACGGTCCAGCGCCCCTCGCCCGAGTCCGAGACCCGGCCCGAGAACTCTTCGAGCCTCGGGCTCTTCGCGAGCGCCGCGGCGGTGAGGTCGAGGAGCCACGACGCGACGACGCTCCCGCGCCGCCAGACCTCCGTGATCGCCGAGAGGTCGAACTCGTACCGGTACGCCTCGGGGTCGCGGAGCGGCGCCGTCTCGGCGTCCTTCGCCCGCTCCTTGAGGCCGGCGTCCGCGTGCCGGAGGAGATTGAGCCCCTCCGCATAGGCCGCCATCGCGCCGTACTCGATCCCGTTGTGGACCATCTTCACGAAATGGCCGGCGCCGGCCGGGCCGCAGTGGAGATAACCCTTTTCCTCGGGCAGAAGCGCGCCCTCGCGGCCGGGCGTGCGCGGCGCCGAGCCGTGCCCCGGTGCGAGCGTTGCGAAGACCGGCTCGAGCCGCTTCACCGCGGCCGCGTCGCCCCCGATCATGAGGCAGTATCCCCGCTCGAGCCCCCAGACGCCGCCGCTCGTGCCGCAGTCGAGGAAGTGGATCCCCTTCGCCCTCGCCCTCTTCGCCCGCTCGATGCCGTCGCGGTAGAAGGAGTTGCCGCCGTCGACGACGACGTCGTCGCGGTCGAGGAGCGGAACGAGCGATTCGATGTTCGCGTCGACGGCGGCGGCCGGGACCATGAGCCACACGGCTCGCGGCTTGGCGAGAGCCGCGACGAACCTGTCGAGCGACTCGAAGCCCTTCGCGCCTTCCTTTGCGAGCGCGCGGACGGGCTCGGGGCTTCGGTTGAAGACGACGCACTCGTGCCCGCCGCGCAGGAGCCTCCGGACCATGTTTCCCCCCATGCGTCCGAGGCCGATCATCCCGATCTGCATCCCAGTTCCTTTCTCGATCCCGGTCAGGGGGCTCAGCGGAGCCCGATGACGCCGATCATCCCGAGCGTCAGGTGGACGACGAAGAGACACAGCCACGCGAACCACTTGAGGCCTTGCGACACCGCGATCGGAAACCGCGCGCGGAGCGGACCCCGCGCGTGGCTCTTTTCGAAGAACGGATAGAACCACGCCGCGAACCACCACGCCACAAGAGAGAACACGACGAGCGAGCCGGCGAGGGGCGGCGTCACGCGCCGCTGCCAGAGCAGGCAGGCGACGAGCACGTAGTCGACGACCGTCAAAGCGACGAGGACCGGCGCGAGGAAGATCTCCCGCACCGGCCGGAACAGCCGGTCGAAGCCGCCCGCGCGGGGGGGGCCTCCCCCCGAAGGCGCTCGATCGCTCATCGCCTCGGGAGGTCCGGCGGCGGGGAACTCACTCCTCCTCGCCCGAGGAACGGTACCGCACGAACCGGCACACTCCGCGCCGGCTGCCGGCGACGAAGCGGACGAAGTGCCGCGCCTCGGACGGGAGCGCCTCCTCCTCCGCGCTGAGCGACGCGAGCGCCTCCGCCGGCGTGAGCCCCGAGCGGTAGTAGACGCGGAAGACGTTCTTCAGCGCCGCGAGCCCGTCGGGCGAGATCCCGGCGCGGCGGAGACCGACGACGTTGAGCGACCTCACGGCCGAGTTCCCCTCGAGCAGCGTGAAGGGCGGCACGTCGCGCGCGACGCGCGCGTTGCCGCCGATCATCGCGAGGCGGCCGATGCGCGTGAACTGGTGGACGACGACGCCGCCCGAGATCCGCGCCTGGTCCTCGAGCTCGACGAACCCGGCGAGGAGCGAGCAGCTCGCGACGATGGTGCCGTTCGCGATGCGGCAATTGTGCGCGACGTGGCTGTACGCCATGAGCAGGTTGTCGTCGCCGATGACGGTCGACGAGCCCGCCTCGGTGCCGCGGTGGAGGGTCGCGTACTCTCGCACCTCGTTCCGGTCGCCGAGCTTGAGGTACGAGACGCCGCCCTTGAAGCCCTTGTCCTGCGGCTCGTGCCCCACGACCGCGCCGGGGTGGATGCGGCAGTCGCGGCCGATCTCGGTCCACCCGTCGACGAACGCGTTGGCGAAGACGCGCGTTCCGGGGCCGATCTTCACGTGCGGTCCGACGAACGCACCGGGGCCGATCTCGACGCCGTCGCCGATCTCGGCCGCGGGATCGACGTGCGCCGCAGGGTGGATTCTCTTCATGCCGGAATGCCCGGCCAAAGAAGAGTGCCGAGCGCAACCGGGGTCGGATTCTAAACGTCGCCCGGAAGCCAGTAAAGCGCGAGCGGCGCGGCGCGCGGGGACTGAAGGCCGTCCGCTCGCGCGCCGCGCCGCTCGGGCGAGGCTCTTTGGCCGCGTCAGGAATCGGATCGCGGGAGCTTCACGTCCATCTCGGCCTTCGCGACGTACGGGCCGAAGACGATCGAAAGCGTGCCCTTCCCCTCGGAGCGGTTCTCGAGCGCGAGCCTGAAGTCGAGCTGCTTCGCGATCTGGTCGCCCTTCGTCGAGGCGAGCTTCACGGTCGTGCACGGCCCCGAGTAGCGGGCGACGGACGAGGCGTCGAGCTTCGCGGCGCGGCACGCTGCGGGGTCGAGGAAGTCGAGGACGAACGAGCCGTCCTCGGCGTGCCTCAGCGCGAGGTAGTAGTGGCCCGCCTTCACCCAAGTGCCGCCGAAGGACACGTCGAGGCTCGAGTCCCAGCTCGTCCAGAAGTCCTGGCCCGTCCGCCATCGCTGTCCCTTGGTGCGCCCCGACTCGATGCTGGCGCCGAAGTCGTCGCGCCAGGCCGGCCGCCCGTAGTCGATCGCGATCTGGCCGGCGCTCGTCCCCTGCCCGAAGTAGGCGAGGCGCGCGCACGACCGCGGCGTCGTGGCGATGAACGCCTGCTGGCGGTCGTTCGCCTTCGCCGCCTCCACGAGCTTCGCGAAGCGCGAGTCCTTCCGGAGGTTCTCGAGATCGGCGTCGGTGCCGAGGACGTTCGCCACGTTGAACCCGTTCGCGAGCGCCTTCTCCATCCACTGGAACGCCACGTCGACGTCGCCCCGGAGCGAGTGGACGCAGGCCGCGTTGTACGCGCCGATGCCGGCCGTCTCGGGAATTTCGGCGGCCTTCTCGTGCGCCGCGAGCGCCTCGTCGTGCTTCCCGGTCACGTGGAGCGCGTAGCCCAGGTGATGCCAGGCCGTCCCGTCGTCCGGGCTCGTCTTCACGACCTCCGCGTAGAGCTCCGCGGCCTCCGCCCAGGACTGGGCCGCGAAAGCCGCGTCGGCGGCCGGCCGGAGATCCTCCTTCGGCGCCGCGCTCTCTTTCGCTTTCTTCTCGGGTTTCTTCTCCTGGTCCTGCGCCGCGGCGGAGACGGCGAGGGCGAGCGACGCGAGGAGCGTCGCCGCGAGTTTCGACGAACGGTGCATCGGTTCTTCCTCCGGGTCTTCGTGTGATCGAAAGGCGCCCGCGGGGTCTCTGGCCGCGGCGCCCGCGGCCCTGTCAACTACAGATTGTAGGAGAATGGCAGGGGGCGGTCAAGACGGCGCCTTGACCGCGGCCGCCGCGCGTGCGAGACCGGCTCGTCGCCCGGAGCCCGAGCCATCCGTTCCGACCCGCCCGACACAGAGGACGCGCGGCGTCCGCGCCCGGCGCGGATGCTGGAGAGCGCCGTCGAGGCCGTCGTCCGGCGAGCGATCGCGCGGCCCCGCCGGACGCTCGCCGCGATCGCCGCGGTCACGCTTCTCCTCGGGCTCGGTCTCCCGCGCCTCCGGTTCGAGACCGGCATCCTCGACTGGCTGCCGCGCGGCCATCCGAACGTCGAGGCGTTCTCGCGCCTCCTCGAGAAGCTCGACGGCATCACGAACCAGGAGCTTCTCTGGGTCGAGCTGGATCCGGAGAAGGCGGCGACGGCGGGCGTCGAGTCGATCCACGATCCGCGCGCCATCCGCGCGCAGCAGGAGCTGGTCGACTTCGTGCGAGCGCGAGTGCCGCGCATCCGCCACGTCTTCGGCCTCCCCCACTGGATCGCGCTCGTCCACCGCGTGAACCGGGGCGGCGATCCCGCGCAGTACCGCCTCCCGGACGAGGACTCCGAGATCGCGGCGATCTTCTCGGCGCTCTGGACCGCCAACCGGACGCTCCTCGAGCCCACGATCGCGGCCGACGGGAAGGGAGCCCTCGTCGGGCTCGTCGTCGAGGGAAACCCCCTCACCGAGATCGCGCGCGACGTCGGCCGCGCGATCGAGGACGCCGTCGAGGAGTACAAGCGGCCCGGCGCCGCGAAGGCCGATCTTTTCCGGCACGAGTTCCTCGTGCCGGTCGGCCTCGCGTCCGGGACGTCGCTCATCGACCGGAGCCTCCGCGGCGACACCTCCGTCCTCGTGCCGCTCTCTGTCGGCCTCGTCGTCGCCATGCTCCTCCTCGCGTTCAGGCGGCCGGGGGTCGCCCTGATCGGGATTCTGGCTCTTCTTCTCGGGGTCGCCTGGACGTTCGGGCTCATGGGGCTCTTCGGCGCCGCGCTCAACGTCGTCAACGTCGCGCTCGTGCCGCTCCTCCTCGGCTGCGGAATCGACTACGCGATCCACGTCCTGACCGAGTTCGCGCACGGCCGCTCGTGCGGCCGCGACCGCGGAGAGGCGCTCCGCGCCGCGGCGCGGTCGAGCGGCGTCGGTGTCGTCCTCACGACGGCGACGACGGTCGCGGGGCTCGCGACGCTCGTCCTGTCCGACAGCCCGGGGATGACCGCGCTCGGCGCCTACGCGGCGTTCGGCATGTCGTCCCTGGCGCTGATCTCGCTCACGTTCATCCCGGCGGCGGTCGCGGTCCGGGCCGAGCGCACGGGCCCGCCGCCGCGAACCGGCTTCGGCGTCCTCGGAACGGTCCTCGGCGCGCTGTCGCGGCGGAGGTTCGCGGCGGCGATCCTCTTCGCGGCCCTGACGGCGGCGCTGGCGGCGGCCGCGGGGCACCCCGTCTACCTCCTCGACGTGATCGAGGGGAACTACCGTCCCGGCGAGCCGGTGGCGAAGGCCGTCGGCCGCATGAAGCAGAAGGCCGGGGGCGCGTTCCCGGAATTCGTCATCGTCGAGGGGGATCTCACGCGGCCCGAGGCCGTGCGCGCGGTCGAGGAGATAAAGAGGCGCATCCTCGCCGACCCCGCGTTCGCGGGCGGAATGCGCGCCGCGTCCTTCGCCGACGCCCTCGGCACTTATGAGATCCTGAAGCGCGGGAGCCTCTCCGCCGTGCCGGCCTTCCTCGCCGCGCGCGGCAACCCCGCGAACGCCGTCCCGCAGGCGCCCGGCGGAATCGCGGGCGCCCTGCGCGAGATGGACGCCGATCCCGCGTGGAGGCCGCTCTCGAGCCTCTTCGGCGCGGCCGACGGCTCGATGGCGCTCGTCATCCTGATCGCGGGCACGGGGACGAGCGCCGACATGGACGGCGCGGAGCGCCTCTGGCGCGGACTCGAGGCGGCGGCGGCGGGCGCGCCTCCCGACCTCCGCGTCTCCTTTCTCGGCTACCGGACGATGTCGTACCTCTTCGTGTCCTACAGCATCTTCTGGCTCCGCTGTCTATTCGGCGTCTCGATCGCGGTCGTCCTCCTTCTCGTCGCCGTCTTCATCCGCGACTGGAAGTCCTTCCTCACGGTCGCCGCGCTCGCGTTCGCGACCGGCCTCTGGTGGCTCGGGCTCTTGAGGGCCCGAGGGATCTACGTGTCGATCTTCCTTCTCTTCCCCCTCGTCTTCGTCGTCTGCATCGGCTCCGACTTCGCCGTCCACCTCGTTTGGCGGCTCTCCCGCGGGGAGAAGCGGGCCGCGGTCTTCGGCGCCGCCGGCCGGGCGATCCTCCTCTCGGCGGTGACCGACGGCCTCGTCTTCGCGCTCTTCTCCCGGATGCGGCTCGTCTCCGCCTCGCAGGTGATGGAGTCGGTCGCGCTCGCGGTCGTCGCGGTCCTCGCCGCCACGGCCGTCCTCGTTCCCGCGGTCTATGGCGGAGACGGGGCTTCGCAATCGGGGGGCGGTCGGTTAGAAGGGTGACTTTTCTGGGAGGAGGCGCGCCATCCATGACGGGACCCCGCGGTTCGGCGGCAGTCACGGGGCTCGCGCTCGCGGCGCTCGCCGGGAGAGCATTCGCCGGCGACGTCGGGATCGACGCCCGGCACGGCTGGAGCGAGCGGTTCGTGCTCGCGACCGGCGACCACTTCGACGGGTTCCGGGACGCGTTCCTCCTCGAGGGGCACGCGATCCGCCCGCTCTTTTCGTTCGGCGAGCGGGACCTCGAAGGCCTCGGGGCGATCGTCCTCCTCCAGCCGTACGCGCAGAATGCGGCGCCCTACTCCGAGGACGACGCCGCGGCGATCCGCGCCTTCGTCGCACGCGGCGGAGGGCTCCTGGCCCTCGGCGAGGCCGGCTCGGGCGGCGACGAGCTCGTGCCGAACTGGAACGCGCTCCTCGCGCCGTTCGGGACCGCGCTTGCCGCCTCCGCCTCGGAGCCTTCGGGCCTCTCCGTCGGCTCGCTCGCCCCGCACGCGATCACGGACGGGGTCGCTTCGATCGAGGTCGTCTACCACCGGCGGCTCGTCGCGATCGAGCCGCCCTCCGTCGACCTCTCGCTCGGCTCGCCGCGCGAGGACACGCTCGCCGCCGCGGGAGGCCGCGGGCTCGAAGGCCGGGCCGTGATCCTCGGCGACTCGAGCCTCTTCATGGACGAGGACGCGCGCGGCGACCGGTCGCTCTCGTCCGGCGGCAACGCGGCGTTCCTCCGAAACGTCGTCTCGTGGATCCTCGAGCCGCCTTACGTCCGCGCCCTCGCGGGGAACGTGGGCGCGGCGGCAGGCGGTCCCGTGGACGTCCTCTTCGTCAACGACGGCGCGGGCGGGCGCGACCGGAGGGTCGAGCTCCTCGCGCACGAGCCGATCACGATCTTCGTCGCGCCTCCCTTCGGCTCGACGGCGGAGGCGCCGTTCGCGCTCTACGCGTTCCTCGGGGAGCCGCGCGCGGACACCTTGACCGAACTGCCCCACGGGATCGGCCACGCGGGGCGCGCGATGCCGATCGCGGGCCTCGATCCCGGGCTCCGCGCGACGTGGAACAACTGGGGCCACGAGCGGCGTCTCGGCATTCCGCGTCGTCCGTCGGCCCCGGCGCCCTCGATCGTCCACTCCGAACGAGAGGGAGCGGGCCGCCCGGTCCGCGTCTTCCTCCAGGGGCTCATCCGCGACCCCCTCTCCCCGTCCGGCCGTGTGGCGGTGACGAACGGCGTCACGATCGCCGTCGAATGACGATGAAGGGCGTAGAAAACGGTGCCAGGCACCGTTTTCGCCGCGATGCCGGGTCTAGCAGAGCGTCCGGAGGCGGGTGACGAGGGCGTCGACGGCGTCGGTCAGTTCGCCGATCAGCTCGCACTTCTCGCGATCGGAGACTTTCGGGTCTTCGAGGAGGAGGAGCGCGGCGCGGCCGACCGAGGGAAGGAGGGAGCGGATTTCGACGAGGAGCATGATCAAGGCGTTTCACCCCTGCTGATGCCACGAGAGACGACCGGGCTCGCTCGGAACCCGGTTCGGAGAGAGAGGATAACGGGGAGAGTGCAATCCCCGTTCCGTGCCGAGAGACGGCCTCGGACAGCCCCGGATCGGCCAATAGCGCGAGAAATCAGGCGCGGATGGCGGAAAGACGCGGCGAGCGCGGGCACGGGGCTTTGTCGCGAAGAGTCTACGCCCGTTGAACTTACGTGACGCCCGCCGCCCCTACCGCACCGCCAGCATGCGCTCGAGCGCGAGGCGCGCGCCGGCCTTCACCCGCTCCGGCACCGCGACCGGAACGGCCGTGGTCTCGAGCGTCTTCAGCGTCTCGAGGAGATTGTCCGGGTCGATCCGGTACATGTTCGGGCACATCGAGCGCGAGAGCGGCAGCACGATCTTCTCGGGGTACTCGAGCCCGAGCCGGTGGACCATGTTGATCTCGGTCCCGACGAAGACGACCGAGCCGGAGGGCGCCTCGTGGACGTACTTCGCGATGAAGTTGGTCGAGCCCACGGCGTCGGCCGCGAGCACGACCTCTTCCGTGCACTCGGGGTGGACGACGACGCGGCAGCCCGGGTACTGCTCGCGCGCCGCGGCGACGTGCGCCGTCGTGAACCACGTGTGCACGTGGCAGAAGCCTTTCCACAGGAGGACGCGCGACCGGTCGATCCGCTCGCGCGTCAATCCTCCCAGCGGCTTCCGCGGGTCCCAGACCGGCATCTCGTCCTTCGTGAGGCCCATCTTCCGCCCCGTATTCCGGCCGAGGTGCTCGTCGGGGAAGAAGAGGATCCGGTCGCCCCGCGAGAACGCCCATTCGAAGACCTTCGTCGCGTTCGAGGACGTGCACGCCGCGCCGCCGTTCTCGCCGCAGAACGCCTTGAGATCGGCCCACGAGTTCATGTACGTGACCGGCACCACTCGCGACGCGTCCACGACTCCGCCCATCTCCTCCCACGCGCGCTCGACCTCGTCCAGGTCCGACATGTCGGCCATGGGGCAGCCCGCGCGCGTGTTCGGATGGAAGACCTTCTGGTCGTCGCGCGCGAGGATCGCCGCCGATTCGACCATGAAGCGGACGCCGCAGAAGACGATGTGCTTTGCCGCCTTCTCCTCGGCCGCGCGGCGGCTCAGATCGAACGAGTCGCCGCGAAAGTCGGCGACGTCGACGACCTCTTTCCGCTGGTAGTGGTGGCCGAGAATGAGGAGCTCTTCGCCGTAACGCCGCTTGATGTCGCGGATCTCGTCCTGGATCTCCGAGATCTCGCGCGCGGCGAAGGGCCGCGGTTCGATGACGATGGCGTCGGACATGGGATCGACCTCCGGGACGATGACGTCCGGGGCGCTCTGGAATGCGCTCCCATTATAGGAGCGCGAGAGCCTCCTCGGGCGTCCCCCCTTCGTGAACGATACGGGCGTAGGCCCGGATCGTCCTCGCGGGATCGGCGGACCGGACGATGTTCCGGCCGAACGTGATCCCGCGGGCGCCGGCGTCGAGGACCTCCTTCACGACCCGGAACATCGCGAGCGGATCGCGGACGTCCCCGCCCCGGACCGAGATCGGCACGCCTCCCGCGCACTCGACCACGCGCGAGAACTCCGTGTCCGAGTAGTCGCACTTGACGACGTCCGCGCCCGACTCGCAGGCCTCGCGGACGCGCGCGGCGACGGAACGCACCGAGCGATCGGCCGCGCCCTTCTCGTCGAAAACGAGCGGCTCGACCATGAGCGGCATCCCGACCTCGTCGCACGCGGCGCGCGCGACCGCGATGTTCCTCACGCACTCGCGCGTGACCTGGTCCCAGCCCGGCCCCGCGAGAAGGTTCACGACGACCGCCGCCGCATCGCACCGGACCGCCGCCTCGACGCCGGCCACCAGCACGTCGTAGACGGCGCCCGCGGGCGGCCGCGCGTAGCAGTTCGTCCGGTCGAGCCTGAGGACGAGCGCGGGCTTTTTTCGCCCTCCCGGCATCGCGCGGAAGATCCGCGCGCTCCCCGGCGGGAGCTGGACCGAGTCGGGCTCGCCCGGGAGGATCCTCGCGAGGACGGCCGCGACGTCCTCCACGCCGTCCAGGAGACCGAAGTTCCCGTGGTCGACCGCCACGTTGATCTGGCGGCTGCTCCTCGGGTCAAAAAGGCGCTCGAGCCGCGCCGAGAGGCCCGTGTCCGATTCCATGCGCGATCGCTGTACCCGCGAGGCGGGCCGGAGTCAATCGACTACAATTCCGGCACCCATGCTCATCCACGTCATCGGCGGCGGGCCCGCCGGCCTCTATTTCGCGATCCTCATGAAGAAGCGCGATCCGTCCCACCGGATCGTCGTCTTCGAGCGCGACGGGCCGGACGACACGTTCGGCTGGGGCATCGTCTTCTCCGACCAGACGCTCTCCTTTCTCGGCGAGAACGACGAGGAGAGCTGCGACGAGATCATCCGGCGCTTCGTCACCTGGGACAACGTCGACGTCGTCCACCGTGAAGAGAAGATCTCCATACGAGGGAACCGGTTCGCCGGCATCGCGCGGCTCGCGTTCCTGAACGTCCTCCAGAAGCGCTGTCTCGGCCTCGGGGTCGAGATCCGCTTCCGGACGAACGTCGCGGAGGGCGATCTCGCGCGCCTCGACGCGTGCGATCTCCTCGCCGGCTGCGACGGCGCGAACAGCCTCGTCCGCCGCGTCCGGACGGCCCGATTCGAGCCCGAGATCGAATGGGGCGAGAACAAGTACATCTGGCTCGGGACGAGGAGGCTCTTCCGCGGGCTCACGCTCACGTTTCGCGAGAGCGACGCGGGCCCGTTCGCGGCCCACTCGTACATGTTCGACGGCTCGACGAGCACGTTCATCGTCGAGTGTTCGCCGGAGACGTGGTCGCGCGGCGGGTTCGCGTCGATGGACGGCGTCGCGACGTGCCGGAGCCTCGCGCGCGTCTTCGATCGCGACCTCGCGGGAGAGCCCCTTCTTTCGAACGACTTCGTCAAGTGGCTCAACTTCCCGATCGTCCGGAACCGCCGGTGGTTCGACGGGCACCGCGTCCTCCTCGGCGACGCGCTTCACACCGCGCACTTCTCGATCGGCTCGGGAACGAAGCTCGCGGTCGAGGACTCGATCGCGCTCGCGCGCGCCTTCGACGCGAAGTCGAGCGTCGCGCCGGCCCTCGCAGAGTTCGAGCGCGTCCGGAAGCCCGTCGTCGACGCGACGCAGGATGCGGCGCGCTCGAGCCTCGATTGGTTCGAGGCGTACGCCGAGAAGATGGCGATGGAGCCGATGGCGCTCGCGTTCGACATCATGACGCGGAGCGGCCGGATCGACGCCGAGAAGCTCCGCGTCCGCGACCCGGAATTCGTCGCGCGCTACGAGGCGTGGAAGAGGAAGGCGGGGCCGCCGCTCAAGGCTTGATCTTCCCGTCCTTCCGATTGAGGTCGAGGTAGTCCTTCGCGCCCGCATCGCGCGCCTTCTCGCAGGCCGGCGCCGCCTTCGCGTACGCGGAGAGAGCGGCCTTCGGGATCTTCAGTTCCTTCGCCTTCTTCTCCCATTCGGCGAGGCGCGGGAGGAGGCCGGACGCCGCGTGGTGAAGGTACGCGGCCTTCAAGACCCCGACGCCCTCCTCGAACGCGTCCGCGGGCGCGCGCTCCGCCTTCTGCCAGAAGACGCGGAGCCTCTTTCCCGCCTCCTTCTCGTGCTTGTCGAGGAGATCGGCCATGTCTTTCGCGAGCGCCTCCCGCGAGGGCACGCCGTCGAAGTCGTCGAGGAAGCGGACCATGTGGAACGCCGCGGGGCTCGGGCCCTCCTTCCCACCCTTCATCCCCTTGCGGATCAGGTCGGCGTGCTTCGCGGCGAGCGACTCGACCGAGTCCGCGATCCTCGCCGCCGCTGCGCGCGCCGAGTCGGAAACCCCCTCGAGCTTCGCGCCCGCGCCCGTCCCGGCGAGCCTCTTCGCCACCGCGTGGAGCGCCGCGTAGTCGCCGAAATCGGCCGTGCCCTCCGCGAGATGCTCCATCGAGAGCTGCACGCGCTTCGGGTCGGGCGAGGTCATGCCCTCGCACCACGCGAGGACGAACGACGCCTGGCGCGCCTCGGGCGGGTGCCCCCAGCCGAAGAGCGTGCGGAGGTGGACGAGCGGGTAGCGGTTCGCTCTGTAGTGGTCGAGCGCGCCGCGGCTCTGGCCGTACGGCACGACCGGATCGTCCGTCCCGTGCATGATGCCGATCGCCTGGTGGTGCCCGAACGGCCCGCTCTTCGTCCACGTCCACGCGCCCGAGGCGTCGGCGCAGATCCCGTCGACGTCCTCCGGATGCGCTCCCGCGAAATGGAACGCGAAGAACGATCCCTGGCTGTGGCCGTAGAGGAACGTCTGCCGGACGTTCAGCACCGACTTCACTTCCTCGAGGAGGGCGCGGAGGCGCGAGACGTTCTTGTCGTCGCCCAGGAAGTTGAAGCCGCCGCTCCCGTTCGGCGTCGTCCCGTCCGGCGAAACGACGACGTCGTCCGGGCGGAAGTCGCCGGCGCGGTGGTTCCAGAACGTCCACCGCCGGTCGAGGTTCGAGCCGTGGAGGACGACGGTCAGGTTCGCGCCGTCGCCCGCGTCGTAGTCCTTCGGGACGAAGTACTCGTAGGCGAGTCCGTCCTTCGCCTTCCACGCGTGGACTTTCCCCCGCGCGTCGGGCGAGAGCTTCTTTTCGGGATTGTCGTCGCCGATCGCCGCGGGAGCCGCGGCGGCGAGCGCGAGGACGACGAGAGTCGCGGGGGATCGCGCGGGCATGTTCGCACCTCCGATGCTCGCCCGAGCCTACCCGAATCAAGGGCCCCGCGGCGTCAAGGTCTTGTAACGACGAGAACGTCGACATCGAGTCGAAACGCTATCCTCGACGGCGTGTCTTCCGCCGACCCCCTCCTCCGGCTCTACGGCTCCCTCCCGCGGAAGAGCCCCGGCTCCGCCGCGGCGAAGCGCGAGGCGCTCCGCCGGCTCGGCCCCGTCCCGCCCCGAGCGAGGGTGCTCGACCTCGGCTGCGGAACGGGGAGCGCGACGTTCGTTCTCGCCGAGGCGCTCGAGAGGCCGAGGATCGTGGCCGTGGATCTCCTGAAGGCCTTCCTCGACGAGCTTGATGCCGAGGCCGCGAAGCGCGGCATCGGCGACGCGATCGAGACGCGCGAGCGCGACATGATCGACCCGGGCGTAACACGCTCGAGCGTCGACCTCCTGTGGTGCGAGGGCGCGATCTACAACGTCGGCTTCAAGACCGGCCTCGCCGCGTGGCGCCCGCTCCTCCGTCCCGGCGCAGCCGTAGCCGTCTCCGAGCTTTGCTTCACCTCCGACCAGCCCCCTCCCGAATCGGCGCGGTACTGGAAGAGCGCCTACCCGCCGATGACGACGGTCGACGCGAACGCGCGCGCCGCCGCCGCCGCGGGCTACGAGGTCATCGGAACATTGCCGCTCCCCGAAGAGGCCTGGTGGCGCGAGTACTACGAGCCGCTCGAGGCACGGGCCGACGCGCTCGCGGACGAGGCGACACGCGACCCGGAGCTTCTCTCGGTCGTCCGCGATGCGCGCGAGGAGATCGACGCGCGGCGGCGGTTCGGCTCCTCGTACGCCTACGTCTTTTTCCTCCTCCGGCCGCGGGCGCACTGAGATAATCCGCCCTCGGCCGCCGGATCGTCGGGTGGAGTTTCTTACGATGCTTCGCATCCTCCTCGCCGTCATCGCGCGATCCGCGTTGCCGCTCGCGCTCCTTCTCGTCCCGGCCCGCCCCTCCGCCGCGCAGTTCGAGTGGTCGGCGCCGATCCCCTACCCGAGCGCGTTCCCCGCTCAGGCGGTCGCGTCGGGCGACCTCGACGGCGACGGGCACGCCGACCTCCTCCGCTCTGACCCCGACGGCGACGCCGTCTCGACCCTCCTCGGGGACGGCTCCGGCGCCTTCCGCGACGGGGCCTTGGCGGCGGCGGACGATGGTCCGGTCGCGGCCGCGCTCGCCGACTTCGACGGCGACGAGATGGACGACGCCGTCGTCGCGAACGCCGGCGCGAACACGATCTCGCTCTTCCGGAGCGACGGCGCGGGCGGGTTCTCGTCGCGTCTCGACCTCCCCGTCGGCGAGCGGCCGCAGGAGATCGCCGCCGCGGACGTGGACGGCGACGGCCGGATGGACGTCGTCGCCGCCT